>Ga0116227_10001736_pt1 | contig 49267 bp, 48 predicted proteins | sample S1TSphgellanicum_FD_89693 | JGI IMG/M metagenome (GOLD analysis project Ga0116227, IMG submission 89693) | Host-associated microbial communities from peat moss isolated from Minnesota, USA - S1T2_Fb - Sphagnum magellanicum MG | ecosystem: Host-associated > Plants > Peat moss > Unclassified... | reverse complement strand
GTGTGTTTGGCGTTTTTGTTTTTGTGCGTGTGGGGTTGGGTGGGGTGTTGGTGGGGGGGGGGGGGGGTGTTGTGATGTAGGCTAGGTGAGGTGGCAATCGTTGTTTTCTTCCACTTTTTAAATGTCAAAAATTTAGATTTTGTTTCCAAAAAACTAGCAAAACTAGTTAAATTTACAATACAAATCAAAATTTCTAAAAAAATTCCCAATAAAAAATTCCCAATTATTTTTTTTAAAAACAAGAAAATTTGTTGAGAAAAACACACATGACCCCAATTTGTTTAAAAAAACACTTGTGGCAATTATGCATAAAATGAATTAACCAAATATGTTCATTAAAAATATATGAAAATAAAAAAGGTTAAGAATTCCTTCTATATTTTTGGCTACCTATTAGAACTTAGTATAGAATCCAACAAATTGTTATTCGTATTTTGACAACTAGGAAACCCAATGAAACACATGTTTTGTCATTTTGAAAAAAAAATTTGGCCAAATGCCAAAAACTCATCACAAAAAGAACCATTGAAATGATGAACTCCCTCACCACAACACAATTGAGGTAGGATGTGCATTATATAGTATTATACTCTTCCACACATTCATTGTAGCAACTCAACTTGAGCTTTGCCCCTCTCCTATTGTACTTTCAGTTCCTCTATCATATTGATGTTTCGCTTTACACCAAATAAGTTTGGTAGGTTTCAAATACATCTCATTTGTATCCTTGGAAAGGCATTTCAATTGTTCGCAAGCTTTGTAACATAGTACCCTAAATCTAGCAACCATATTGACGTATAAAAATGACAAGTTGCCATGGTAGTCAAAATCTTTTTCATCGATGTTGTTTTTCAATTGCCATTGTTATTTTTTTCATCTTTCTTGTTTTATCACATTTTGAACAAGTTGTGTGACATGTTGTTGTCTATTTTGTCTACAGATCTTGGGCAAGCACAACCGTCTCAATCTCTAATCATTTCATTTTTTCTCACTCATGCCCATGTTTGGTGCAAGCATCGAAGCTTCAACAAACTTGATTTAGTTTTTTTGTGGTTTGTTTGTGTCATTGCAAGCACATTGGATTTGTTGTTTCTAAACTTGTAAATGAGTGGTTTGTTGTTTCTAAACTTGTAAATGAGTGGTTTGTTGTTTGTGTTATTGCAAGTGATTGAAAGAATGGAACAATGGCAACTTCAGCTTCTCATTTGGATCTTGTGAAAAATCAAGGGACGATGTTAAAGATCACCTATTGTTGTTGCAACTACGACCAATACTATTTACGCAATAATATTTGCAAGAATAATGAAAATTGAGATAATCATTTCAACAAGAAAAATGATTCTCGTTATTACAACCTACAATTGAACTTACCTATGCACAACATTATGTCAAAGGAACAATGCAAGATTAAGAAACCATTTCAACATTTTTTATTTTAAAAACAATTCTTGTTGCTTTCAAAATGCAACGACATATCAATGGAAACATTAATTTAATTCAGAATGGAGTGATGGAATTTGGATTGGTTGTAATGTTGCAAGCATAGGGCCAACATTTATATTTGTTTCAAGTTTTTGTAACTTTTTCAACATGTGAAATTTGAAGTGTTCATGGACTTTATAAGAGGCTACTTAAATGTCAAGAACTATGAATAAAGCCATTGTGCTTTGGTAATTCATAATCACAATTTTCTTCACAATTACATTGCCATGTCTACCATTACTTTTGCTTGAGCTCAAATGGCATTTCTTTTTTTCACCCATTTTTTTCAACTTTTTCATTACTTTTGAACTAGGTGGTTGAATTGTAATGGTGGGAAGAAGTCTTGTTGATGAACTTTCGTTCATGATCTTCACTTTGCCCTAGTTGATCTGTAATGAGGTTGAAAATGATTTTTCTTGATGGAACTTCTTAAGGTCACACCAACTTTAACAAAATCATTTGTTGGACCCATTGTTGCTTTCAATATCATGTGATGAAATCTTATGTGATAAAAAAATAAATTAGGGTTAATAAGTTTTTTAAAATTTGAACTTTTACATGGGTTTGTGAAAATGGTTTCATCAACAAACTACATGATTAATTACCATTGGTAAGGTTTTTTATTGCCAATGGTGGAGATGTTTTAAAGATGCTTCACATAATGATTCAAAAATTCAAACTTATAATGAGCCAACATCCATCAAAATCCCAATGTGTGCTTTAAAAAATGTTTGACCTTATGGACTATAGATTAGAATGTAACCTTTGAGAGCTCACAAGTGAATGAATAGTTGAAGCACTCACATTTGAAGCTATTCACAATAACCAACATGTTGAATCTAGTTATTAAACTTAATGAACCATGTATAGGTTTGGGAGTGACGTTGTAACTTTCTTGTCATTGGATGAAAAGCCACATAACCTTCTTGTAGATGGATGAAAAAATATGTAACCCTTTTTTCAATGGACAAATATTCATAATTAAATCATGTGTGCAAAAAAAATGAAGAACAAAATAATATGCATCATGAGCAATATAAGGATGATTATTAAAAAATTCAATAACCTTTTAACATTAAGTTATGTTTCATAATCAATGCCCTTGCCATTAGTCTAGACTGAAAATGGTAAAGAACACATGTATGCATAAAAATTCTTAGCAACCAATGATGTGAACCATGCACACAACAAGTCGAATTGTATTTTTGGGGGTGGGTGTGGGTATGTTGCACTTTTTCCCGCAATGTATTCCCATCAAGTTCCTTGGTTTTTCTACGTCTTCCTTAAGTTCCCAATTTGTTCCCCAACATGTTCCCAATATCACATCACTTTGTCCCATATGTTTTGCCCAATGTTGTGCTCTTAGAAGTTTTTTTAGGTGGGAAAATATTGGAACTTATATGTTTCTATGTTTGAAATGAATATTTTTATGTTGTAAAGTTTCCAAATTTTCAAAAAATTCATGATAGACTATTCAAAAAATTTCATTACAATATATATATATATATATACACACACACATTTCAATTTTTTGTGGGTTGCTTCATAATTTTACTACAAGTATTTAATTGTAATGTTGATTGAAGGTCTACAAGTCCAAATTTAACATTTCTTGGGTTAAATCCAACCCATGTAAAGAGCTTTTTTTTCCATTTTTTTAATGATTTCATAGAATTTTCCTTTAATGTAAATGACAAACAAACCTTTAGTTCATAAAAAAATTCATTTTCATTTTCAAATAACCTTTCATTTTCTTAAGGTTTAAATTTTGAAATGTAAAAGAAATAACTTTTTTAAAAATCTTCTAGGGTTGTTGGGTCTAACATTGAGCTACCCCCTTAAACAAGATCCTCAAACTTTGAAAGTGTAAGGTAACACCCAAGGAATGGGGCATTCTTAAAATAAGATTATGGGAATGCCCCACATCATAGGCATAACCCAATGTAAAACATTGAGCTCTCATGTGAAAATACATTATGGATCATTCCCTTATGGCAACATATTTCCATTTAGGAAAGAGACTTTAGTTCGAAAGACAAAATTGATTAATTTAAAAGATCAGGTGACAAATTCATGAATAGGTAGTAAATTGCCTTGTGGCATCACCTTACACTATAAAAAAGGCTAGACATGGATGCATGAAAGTTGGACAATTTTAAAAAGATGTCAAAAAAGAATTTATATGGGAGAGTCGAGGCACTTTTAGTAGTTTCCAAAATTGATAAGTTTCTTGTCTCTTTGAATTGGACCAAAGAGGGGGTTAGATGGAAGTTTTTGCTTTTCCATATACTTTATGATCATTCCCCTTTGATTATGACCATTTGGTTTGCTTAATGAGCTAAGGAAAACTCGAAATGTTATTTTGACACTTTTTTAATGCAAGATCATAATTTGAATGCCAAATTATTAGAATCTTAAGAAGGTTTAGGGGTTGCTTAAAGATAGTAAAAGACATATGTTGTTAAAATAAAAATAACAAGGGGCAAGGTTATGGGTTGATAGAGTTTATCCTTGTATTCCATACTTATACATCAAACACATAACTTCATTTGTGAATATGGAAGATTATGTGGTATCATTCATCTCCTAGGATTTATGAACTTTGATTATCAACCTTAACTTTGGTGATTGGGTTAACCAATCAAATGACAACTTTTGTTTCCTACCTTCCTAGGTTTACATGATTTGAACAATTCAGCAAAATTCAATGCAATGCATTGAATTCAAAATAATTTTGAACTATGGTCAATAACACAAATATGGTTAGCTAAAATAGATGAGGGTTATTCGTCTAATGTTTAACAAGGATAGGCAAGAAAGGGAGGCACATGTATTTTACTAAGGCCTAGATGGACAAAATATGTTTTGTAGAATATTGGACTTTATGGAACAATAGAGTTCAAGTTCTCATGTTGAAAGGACTACCGTGTGTGAATGTCAACATAACTAATGTGTATGCCCCAAACAATCCTTTAAAAATAACCATCTTGTGGGAGCAATTGAAGGAAAAACTACCATGCAACAATAAATGGATCATTTGTGGTGATTAGAACATGATGGAGAGGAAAAAAGAGGAGGCTTCTAGTTGCAAGGATATCATTTTTGATAGAAAGAAATTGGCTCAGAATTCTTTTGAAAAGTTAACCATGGAAGTGAAAGAACTTGTGAGGTTTGTCAAGAGCCTCCAATTTTCACGGGACAACCTTAGGAGTGGGAATGAAAGAATCATGGGTAGGTTAGACATAGTCTATGTTTTCAAATGCATTAAGGATGGGCAAGAATGTCAAGTGTTTCTTTTACACATTGAAAGGAGATGGGTTCAAGTTCGATCCTCACCCAATTTCATGCATGTTGGAAATGAAATAGAATCAAATAACACACATTTTCTTGAAAATGAGCACAAAACATTTTGAAACTACCAAAGACCAAATTTAACCCTTATGGCAAGCCCAATAGGAAAATGCATTTTTCTTTTTAAAAATGAGGAAAATGATTAGATTTTATAAAAAAGGCAACAAAATTTTGGAAAAGGGAAATTGGGTTAAGGCACAAATTGGAATATGCACAAAAAGAGGTGCAAAAATTTACAAGTTATGGGGACCTCCAACAATTAGTAGGGTGTTTCAGAAAACAAATTCATGAATTGGAACAAGTCAAACTTACAAGACAAAGAATTTGGGCTAGGATTTGGTGGATGGACAAGGATAATGTTAATTATTAAGGAAGTTTTTGCAATTGTAAAAAAAAAAACCCAATGAAACAAATATCTTGCTTTTAGGAATGGGGAATGCGTGATTGTCAATTGGAAGGAGGACTTAGAGGAAATTTGCTGCAACTTCTACAATAATCTATATAAGGCCCAAAAGGAAATGTTTGGTCAAACAAAATTGAAACATAGGGTTTTGGATTCAATGCCAAAGATATTCACTCCAACAATGAATTTCAAGTTGACACAACCCATTGTTGCCAAATCCATGACAAGGGGGAAAGCTCCTAGGCCAAATGGAATAATCTTGGATTTTTATATTTATAATGGGACATAACAAGAAAAAAAAATTAACATAATGGTTAATGTAGTAGTTGAGGTGGGTCACTTCCCCAAAGGGATAAACAAAAGGCTGATAACATTACTATTTAAGCAGGAGGTAAAAACATGGTTAGGTGGCTCATGTTTGACATTTTGAAAAGTCCACATCTTACATTAGCTACAATTCATGCATTTAAAATAATTATCAAACTATAAATCCTATAATTATCCCCTATGGTTTTGGTCACAAATATTAATAGACCACCTTACAAAAATCCTTAAACATGTGATTAATCAAGAAATTTAGAGAAAAGTTAAAGATTTCAATGTGAAATGGAATATCAATTGTAAAAAATGACAAAAATGACAATGAATTAAAATTTTAAATATGAAAAAAATTATATTGGAAAAATTTCAATGCATCTTACAATTAAATTATTCATTTTATGGTGGCCTATTTTTTATTTTGATATTACTATGACATTTTTTTGAGTACACATTTTTCATTTTCTATTTGTGACAAACATAATGTCATCGTTTCAAAAGTCCATAATGAGTCCATTCTTTTCGTAAAACTCATCCATAATTTTTAATGAAATTTTCACTAAAATCTATTGCAACATGGATAATGAAAAAATGAAAAAATTCAACGTTTGATATGATTTTACATTTTAAGTTCATCTATAATTCTTTAAAATTACAATTGTGACAATCCACCTAATTGTGTTTTCACCCAAGAGATTAAAAAAAATCTCAATAATTTAATACCAAATTTTTTTTAAAATGTGGTTTACAAAAAATATGTTAAAGCTCTACAACTAAAGCTCTAACTAGTGTTGTGGAAGTGGTGGACTTGGATTAAGCAACCTTCCTACCACCTTGATACATTTTGGATAATGCATTTTTTGTCCATGAAACCATTGATGGATTGGGCCAAACACACCAACCCATCAATGGTACTTTTAAAATTATACTTTATTAAAACTTATGACAAAATGAATTGTGAATTTATCACCAAACCTTCCAAGATTGAGTAGGGAATTAAACAAGGCTACCCGCTAGCACCTTACTTATTCATCTTGGTTGGAAAAGTGTTCAACTTCATGGTCAAGGAGGTAATGACATTAGGGGATGTAAAAGGCATCTTGTTACCCAAAGGTAAAAAACAACAAACAATATTTCAATATGTTGATGACACAACATTATCAATCAAAGGTTAAGAGAATAACATGCATAATGTCATCAATTTACTAGAATTATTCCTATACATTAGGGGGCTTGAATTAAATTGGAATAAGTCCATAACCTATTGGTGTTGTACAAGGAATATGTAACTATTTAGCTGGGTTGTCGAAGGGAGATGGAAATGGGCTAGGGATGGTGAATTATCAAAGTTATTTGGTGTTCCATTTGGTTAAAACATAAATGTTAATGATGTTGATGAATTTTTGATTGAAAAATTACAAATTTATTTTTTGATCATAAATTTATTTCCTTATGCCTTTAGGAGGAAATACATTGATCATCAATTCTATCCTAGCTTTTATGTTATGGTTTCTCATTCTAATATGGAAAGGATTCACAAAAACTAACAAAAAATATCAAACATTGTTGAAAGACCTTCTATTAAGAACACGAAGATTCACAAGAACAAAGGTTTAAAAAAAGGTCTAAGTTTAATTTTCAAACAAGGAACATACCAAAATTATGTGATTCAAAAACAAGAACAAGAATTAATAACAAGAACATGAGATGTGTAAAACAAACGTGAAAACAGATGTTTATTATGCTAACATTTACAAACATGAACATGAAAAGAACATGACAAGGCTATGGTGCAAGATTATGCCTAAGAATAATGTTGAACAAATTAAAGGAAATGAGGGTCCTATTTATACCCCTTTGGGGACCTAGTTCAAGGGAGCTTCCAAGGAGGCTTTTATGTGTGCATTGAGTAAAGAAGCTTCTCGAGAACCCTTTTAATTGATAATTAACTATGAGTTCAATGAAACTTAACTAAAACTTAATTGAGACTTAACTAACAGTCAACTATGAATTTATTAAACTTAACTAAGATTTAATTGAGAGTTAATTATGAATTAATTTTGAGTTAATTGAGAATTTACTTTGAATTAACTAAGACTTAAGTAGGAGTTGACTAATAATTAACTTTTAATTAATTAGAAATTAACTTTGAGTTAATTCGGACTTAACTAAAACCTAACTAGAATGAACTAAGAGTTAACTAGAAATTAATTATGAATTAAGTAGAATTGAACTAAAATTAAATTAAAAGTTAAATACATGGACGAACATCCAAATGAATGAACTCCATGGCATTAACATCTGTGACACCTTCATGGTTGAGCGAGGAGCACCCAACCCAGGCCAAGGTCAACTAAACAGACTATTATGTCCAAACGATAACATGTGATATGGGATTAATAAACCCAAAAAATGCATTAACAACATTAATGTGCAAATGGGTGTTATTAATGATGGAACCAAGTGATTTTAGCTTAAAGATTTTATTAAATTACAAGCTGATTACATGTAGACCATTTAGACATGGGAGCTAGCTACCAAATCTTCATTGGGCCATGGTTAAAAAAACATGTGTCCTCATCAAGATTTAAAATATGGGGGCACATCATGTGGGCTTGGAAGAAAATGATGGGGGAAGCTCAAGTCCAACCTCCCTTGGTTTTTTAATCCATAAAAAAATAAAATTATGATGGGCATCGACTTTTAAAGGGGCTGAATTCAAAATTTCTAACAAGTTAAGATTCTACACATGGAGGGGTTAAAGGTGTTAGGTGATTTATGGCAAACAAAAGACAATAGTTTATACACTTGGTAGGGGGCCAAAACTAAGTTTAATATGGCATATGGAAAAGAATGCATTTGGGAAAAAATTGTTGAAAACAATCTTGTAATATAAACAAAAAGAAAATGTCTGTTATTAAAGAAACTAGGAGCGAAAAATGGTTTGAATGTATCAAAGAAATATTGTAGACCCGTTATTGGTATTTTGTACCTCCAGAAATTTCCAACCTCCCTTGGATTTAGGTGGGCTTGTATTAGGATAATGCTACCCAAGGAAAATCAAGCCTTTGAAGTAGCCACTTACTACACGTTCTTATAGCCACAACACAATTAGACAAATTTTATGAAACCTTAAAGAGGGTAAGAATTTGTTTGAAACAAAAAATGAAGGGTTGAAAAATAGGAAAATGTTCTATGGACCTTTTGAAAAACTCCAATTTGACCTTATTGTATGGAAATGGGCTAACAAGGAAGAACTAACGAGGTACACAACCAAACATACAAGGAAAATGCTTAAACCTAATAGATAATTTGTCCATAACATTTTTGAGTTATGTAAACTTAACATTCCATCAAATTTCCAAATGTGGTGGAAGGATATTTGGATGAAGTGTTGAGCTTGGAAGGAGTTTGGTTTTTTATGTTCACTATGGTAACAAGCTCTCTAATGGTTAATTCATGGAAAACCAAAATAAACAAGAATGTGTAAATGAACTACCCAATTTGGGAGTCCAAAATACCTTAAATGACTTTGCATAGGTTCTAACAATGTGTAAAGGCGAAAATGGCATGGGAGATTTCCTTTACCTCTTTGTTTCATATTAGGTCACCTCCTAATGCTAATTGCAAGTGGAAGTTTTTTAATATTGAACAATGTTTGTTCAACAAAAAGTTACCTCATAGTTTAAATAACTTTGGCCACCTTTAGTCTATATTGAAAGGTATCACCTTTTGGTACATCTAGATTGATTATAATGATTTAGTTTTTACTAATGTTGGGTGGCATAGAAAGAGGATTGAAAGAGTTATTTGGGAGGGTTTTTTGAATATGGATGTCTAAAATGGCAACATACCATGAAGATGGCCAAGATACATATGGAGGGTGAAAATAGAATCCTAGAAGGCTTTGACAAGGTGTGGTGTCCCCACCATGTGATGTGCTCATGAGATTGGCACAAAGTAAGGTGGTATTATCAACTACCCATTGATGAGAAAATTGAGTGCTAGTGTTGTGGTCCTATTAGGTTTGCTTTGGTTGGTCCCCCAATCTTCTCTATATTGGTTCCTTTAATTTGCAATGGATTTGTTCATTTGTGCCCCCCAAAAAAAACTCTAGTAGGTTGGTGAAGACCAACAAATAGGAATTCTAGCTTGTTTTTAAAAAACTTAAGCTTGTTAAAATGTTAGTTCAAGAGAAAGACAAGTGTTTTTTTCAAGTTCTTTTGTCTAGATGCAACTCCAATGTCAAATGTTGTAATTTGGTTGTTTGGCTTGGGTTCTTACCTACCATTGGGATATTAGACAATGGCATTGGTTTTCAATCAATTCCCTTGAAAATGTGCCAATTTTTTGATATTTTGCCAAACATGGATACCTTGTTAATCATAGGGCAAGGCTTCAACAATTTGTTTTTTTCATATTTATTTGACAATTGGATTTGGGAAAGGAATATTCCAAACTAATCATTAATTGAATATGGCCCAACTTTCATCCTGGAAAAGTTATGACTATCAATTGGTTGATTTTCAATTATGGCCTTTGTGGTAGATTTCAACCAAATTTTATGGGTTTAAATACCATATATGTTAAGTCTATAAATAGTAGGCCATTGAGACCCATCAACATTGCTTGATGGATTCTCTTGTTGTGACCACTATGTGGGATGCCTTTTATAAGGTTTGGAGCGAATGGGTTGCCTTTTAGAATTCACTAACCTATAGATTCATATTCTATTGGTTGATGTGATTAGTTCAAATGAAGAAAATACATCACAAATTTAACATTTCATGATTTATGGATTTATTCATGATTTAGTAATGAAAATTGTACAAAATTTGTTCATTCATAATTCATACGTTTCACACATTGATATCATGCATTGAAAACACATTTGACACATAAATTTATAAGAAGATACAAAATGTGTGTCACATTTGTTCATTCATAGGTTCATATTTCATTTGTTAACACATTTATCCATGTGTCAAACGTGTTTTCAACGCATGATATTCACATGTAAAATGTATAGACCTATGAATGAATGAATTTTGCATGATTTTCATTATGAATTTGTCACATGCTAAACTTATGATGTCATTCTATCTTCAGTGTACACACCAATGATTTTTCATATGATAACTAATTGATGTTGGTTAATTTTTGATTTTTACAAAAACTATCAGATTTGGGTCTAAAGTTTTTTGTAAAAATCAAAGACCCCCCAATTTTGGTTTTAAGGAATATTTTCAAAGTTTAAAACTTGTCAATTCTAAGGCTAGGTCAAATTTTCTTTACCAACAATTCTAAATTTGATGGATGTAACCTTTATAAAAATTTCCAATTTTGGATTTAGGCCAAGGTTGGTTCCAACCTATTTTTGGGGATGGTTTGAAAGTTTATTTTCAAGTAATTTTGATTATTCATTTATTTTGATGTTCCCAATGGGTTAAACCATGAATAAGGGGAATTATTTGGATTGTCACACCTATAATTATTCTGGATTACATCCAAATGTAAAATTTTAAACCATATGCAAAATTAACATGATCAAAATTTTAATTATTCATGTTGTCATAGACTTTAATAGAAATCATCATAAAAAATTTGGATGAATTCTAAGAAGATTATGGATTCATAATGGACTTTTGAAATGATAACATTACACTTGTCACACAAAGAAAATGAAAAATGTAGACTTAAAAAATACATCAAAGTAGTGTCAAAATGAAAAATAAAAATTCAAACATCATCAAGTGAAAAATTTATTAATGAAGTGCATTAAAATTTTCCTAATATATATATTTTTAATTTAAAAAAAATTTAAACGATGTGATTGTTATAAATTTTATCCTTGATAATCCATTTCACATTAAATTTTTTAATCTTTTGCATGGATTTTTTGATCAATCACATGTTTAAGGATATTCATAGGCTAGCTTATTAATATTTATGATTAAAAGCATAAGGGATAATGATAGGATTTATGGTTTGATAATTGTTAAAACTACCAAAAAAATTCTCAAATGCCATTTTTGAGACACTTAACCATGCTTTTCGCCCCAATGTGTTCCCAAGTTCACGTGGTATTCTTAAAAGGTTCATGTGGTGTTCCTTTATGTTCCCAATTTGGGTTTTAAAAATTCCCCAACATGTTTCCAAGAGCAATAATAAGGAACAATATAATGGTTTGTTCAAACCTAAAGATAACACAATTGATAACAAACAAATAATTATCACTATTCAAAGCTTAGCAAACTTATTGACAAATAAGTGACATGGTTGATGACATGACAACTTAATACTAATAATAACTTTTAAAGTTAGGGCAAGTTTTAGACAAATGACATCAAGATAAAAATCTTATATAATTGTAGATTCAAATGTTTAATTAACATCAACATTAAACTATTGTCTCAAATTTCAATGTGATACATTATCGACATGTCCTACAATTTTCGCACAAAGATTGCTACAACAAGAGATTCATTGTAGCAAGGCATCAGTGCATTTCATCACTGCTACAAGGCAACACTATTACATTGGTGCATTTCTAACATTACATCTTGCATTTAGTTTTAATTTTTCAAGTTTGGTGAATCTTTTAGGCTTACACGATCCATAATCTTTAAACACGTCAATGGAAAATTCTTTAAACATTAGTAATTTTATAGTAACAAAAATTCAAGGGGAACATGTAGAGGGAGTGGAAGGGCATTTACCTCACGACACCACAACTCTAATTGGAGTCAATAGGAAATCATTATGCTCATCAATTATAAGCACAAATAGCACATCTATTGGAAACATATTGTGGATCCACAAGGGAATATGGTTCTTACGATGCAAAAATGGAATAAGATTGTAGAATATTTATAAGCAATAACAAAGTCAAAGACATAGTGAAACAAAAAGATGTGTAAGGACAAATGGAATTGCATCAATGGCGACTACAAAAAAATCTTTGACTATCACAAAGGTATTGGCCACAATACTTGCTACTAGGACTTGTCGACCGAGGAGTGAGAAAAACTTCATGTGCCAAGAAAACTTAATGAAAATTGCTATAAAACAATCGAAATTTTTCAAGGAAACAAAAATGTCAACACTCCATTGCATGTTCAAAGGACTTGCAAGCACTAGGTAATGGAATTGATAACTAGCCAAACCAACCAAAAAAAAGAGGAAAAACAATCATTTGCACCTTGTTCAATGATGCAAAAATTACATGTGGAGACAACTTTGTTCAAGAGGAGAACCATGAAGCTGAGCCATTTGATCCAAGTATGAATTTAGGATTCAATCTTGAAAATATCATCAACCTTGATGATTTCTCACAATCATTTGGACCAAATCATTCATAATGTTTAACAATCATCAATCTTGGTGATAGTTTCAAATTTACAACATTAGTTCGATGCAACAAACAGCCAACAATTGGAATAGCACCAACCCCAAGGAGTATAAGAATCAAGAGAAAATGTACATTAGTTTTCATGCCAGTCATTAATGCCATAGAAAAAATAGGAAGATTCTTGTGGACATAATGGATTGCATCAATTCAATTTAGCTAGATATTAATAAAACTAGGACATAATCTCAAGATAAACAATTTAAGAAACATATGTAGTACCTAAAGGAAAGGGACATAAAACCCACAAAATGACCAAAAACATGGTGAATGTGTTATCAAACCTCAACATAACAATGTGCCATGCTTTCATCAAGGACCATAACTTGATGCCATTTCCAATAAATCTATTTTATTCTTTATTTGATGAACAATCAACCATGAACAACCAAGACATAGCCGAAGAATGATAATGTGTGTAAAGTTCACAACAATTCAAGTTTAGTCACACAACATTTATTCCAATTTCAATTGTAAATTATTCAATTTATACCATTTCAATCATATAACATTTGATAACACTTGTTCCAATTTCAATTGCAAATTGTTCAATTTATATTATTAGTGAATAGTCAATATATAGTTGAAGAAGGACAATGCATTTGAAGTCCACAATTCATTTCAATTTCAATTAGACAACATTTGAAATTTGATTTTTGTTCAAACAATGGTTTAAATTCACATGCAAATTGTTTAATCTCTACCTACTTTCCTATTTTTTAAAAATATTTCGAATAGGAATCTTTGGCTATGTTTTGAAAGTTCATTACCTTTTAAATGATGTTTTGGTTTAGCAGTTTTTACATCCATTATGTTATGTTTTTTCTTTGTTGCACCTTGAAGATTATGTTGATTTTCTTACTCCAATTGATGCATAAGCGCATTCACATCTACATCCTTGCTGTTTAAAACCAAATTGTAAAACATACAATAACACACAACATCAAGTATGAAAATAATTGAGAGGTTTTCTTTAGTAATAGTTCTTTAAATGTTTTCTTTAAAGTACAAAAAACATTCTCAACTACACTCCTACTTTTAAATATGTGTTTGTTGTAAAAAAACTTTCACTGTGGTATGTTTGATAGTGGCATTTTGTTTGTGAAGGATCATTAGCCCGACAATAGAAGATAACCTTTGACCCTAAGGATGTAGAGGTGAATTATGTCTTTTGATTCATGCTCAAGGTTGAATAGGCCACCATAAGTTGCCTTGATCCCAACAAGAATTGCAAATCTATATTTTATGTATTTTTTTGAATCAAAGGTTTGAATTTTTTGTTAGTTGCAAAACTACTTTTTTAGTGACTTGAAAATGTTATGCCCACCTTTGGTTGTTATGTTGTGTCATGAAGAAGTGGGAATACCATGTTGTGCTTTTACACTGGACTACCCACCTCCTTGTTCATCAACAATTCAAAGTTGCAAGAAATGTAATATTAATATAAAATTGCTGCATTTCTCAAAGTTCAAACATCAATCTTTGATCAGATTCTTAAAAGACTCCCATGAAATCATTTATCATCTTATCTTCAAAGTCATAGCACGAGTTCAAATGATCCAAGAATTGTAGCAAAACATGTACCATTAAAATCAAATGTAAATATTTTGGTGGTGTCATGGTGATGAATTACAACTAAAAGAAAAAGAAAAATAAACAAAAGCAAAATGATCAAAAGTAACACAATTGATTTTTTTTTTGAAGAAGTTGCAAAATGGTCAAGGAAATTTTTTTATTGTAGTTTCAATGCATTATCAAAAGTAACACGACCATAAAAAAACACAAAATGTTTGTAGCAAGGTTAGAAGCAACACAACTAGAAAAAAAAATGCAACAATATTTACAATGCAACCTTGAAAGCAACAAGGTTAAAGAAAAGAACGTAACAACATATGTAGCGCAACATTGAAAAAAAAAAAAGCAATGGAGAGAATGAGGTGAGGAGAAATGAGAAAGAAATACGAGAAGAAATGAGGAGAATAAACTGAGAAGAAACGAGAAAGGAGGAAAAGAAATCAAAAAAGGAAAAGACAAGAAGACAGAAGATTTGAAAAAGGCAAAATGGTGGTGGCCCTCTAACTTTGGGCTGATCTTCATGAACATAGATTAATAATTAGTGTTACGTAACCTATCTACTAACAAAAGCCTAACTAGGTTTGAACACTAATTACTTATTTATCATGAATATTTATTTACAAATAGGTAGAGGGTATGTTTTATAGGTACTTACTCATTGAAAATATTATTAACCCTAACTTTTGACCGTTATCATTATTTTGCTAATTGTAGGTTTAAACGTAGCGTAAAAATAGTTAGACAACAATGGTCTCCACCCACATGTGCCTTGTTTGGGTCTCTATCCAACATGATGCGCAACCTAGGGAATGTCACAACATTTTTGTGTAAGACCATTTTAATGCTATTGTTAGAAATACCCTTATATATTAAAATTTAGGTCTAGCACTTATGACCCTAAAAGTTAAAAGTTAAACATCAAACTCAAGAACCTAGAAACCTTAATCATTATTATCTAAACATAAGAGCCTAGCCCCTACCTAACCTTAAGAACTAGACCTTGTAAAACCCCTTGAAACCCATTGGGTCCATATCTATAAAGACCTATTGGGTCCGGTTCTAAGGGCAAGTCTAGGTCAATGTAGAACCAATGGGTTGGGTTCTTGACTAGCTTTGGGTCCATCTAAACTCTTTGGGTGAGATTCTTAGACCCAGATCTAGACCTATACCTTGTCGGAAACCTGGAACCAACCAACACTTGAGAGAATCATTAAACATTATTTCTCGTTTTTTTTTTCAAAATTTTACATTTGGGTTGAATGATATCACCTTCAATTTGAAGCCAACTATTCTAGCAACAAGATTGTTAGACAAGCCTAGACCTCCATTGTTGAGGTGTTTGTGATGCATAAACATAATAAACACACAAAAGATGTTACAAATCAACTTCAGATGGAGAAAAATTCTCGTTTCAAGTGGTGTCATAAGGACATTTTGGGTTGTGGAGAAAGTGTTCCTTACCTTATAACTATGGAGCCTTTTTCAAGAAGGTGAAGGTTCTTTTGTAAGGTGCCTTTCTAGGGCTGGTGTCACTAGAGAAGCGTATTCTTGAGAATTGGATCAAATACCTTGTCAATTTTTGGTTGGGGCAAAAAAAATCCCCTAATTGCTTGTACTATGTAGTTCCCAATGCAAAAATTCCTCAAAGACTAATTTTATTAAAATAAAATATTTAATAATTAGAGACACTTATTATTATCATTCCTACACCTAATATTTGTTGTTGATCTAAAACTTTGTGGTTTTAGTGTTGTTTGATAATCTAGTGTTTTAGGTAATGTCATGTTGTCTTTCACTTCTTTGTTTTTTCCTAATAACATATCTAGTGTTCATTGTTGCTCCTTCCATTGGGTTGCACCTACATTTTCAACAGGAATTTTGTGTTTCCCCCAAAACTTGAAAGATGGCAATTCCCTCAAAATTGCCATCAAACATGGCCACAAATTTCAAGTTTGATGAATGAAGAATAATTCGAAATTGCCATCAAACATGGCCACAAATTTCAAGTTTGATGAATGAAGAATAATTCGAGATGGGGGAAACTAAAGAATTGGTCATGCCATGGGAAGTTGAAATTTTCATCATTTGTGGGGAATTTGTTGAATGAAAAATGATTTGAGACAATGGCCTGGAAACTTTAAAAATTGATCAAAGATGGGAAGTTGAAAATTCCATGAAACATGGGGAATTCACTTGAATGAAAAAAAATATTCAAGATGGGGAACCCTAAAAATCTGTCGAACATGAGAAGTTGTCCATAGGAATAGTTCAAGTTTTGGAGCTTGGGAAGAAGACCATCAATCAAACATGGGAAGTTTCAAGTTGTATTCAAATGATCATTTTTGTGATGTGTTTGTTTTTTGGGTTAGTGTAAGGGAAGAAGACCATCAATCAAACATGGGAAGTTTTAAGTTGTATTCAAATGATCATTTTTGTGATGTGTTTGTTTTTTGGGTGAGTGTGAGTGTGCCATGTTTATGTCTGAAATTAAAAATTCAAATAACTCGGTCAATGGGTTTCTTTGTTTGATTTTTGTTTTCGGTGTTTTGGTTCATACTATGGAACATGCCTGTGGGTTAGGCCTCTTCCACTTAGGAACACTGCAAATCCAGCATATTTTGAGGTAGCAAAGCTAGGTTGAGCTCATCCATGATTGGGGAGGTGCTACCCAAGATTGCATTGAAGTTTCATCAATAATTGTTTATTTATTTAATTATTTTTGACATGAATTAATGCATGCACACTAATATGTCTCTCACAACAACTAAGATAATTACTCACCAAAAAATAAAATAAAATCAAGCCAAAATGTTATTCTTCAAATAAGAATGAAGCCTTGTAAATTTGGAATGAGAGAGTGCGAATGCAGATTCTTGAAAATGGGTAGCAAATTGAAAAAGAACTCATGGCTTGAACTCCTGGGTCAGCTCATAAGTGTATTTTCAAAGTTAGCCCAACTAGGGTTGATTAAGGGTGGGGATGAATGGAATATGACAAAAAAAAATGATAATTTAGGTTATTTATTGAAAAAAAAATCCCCTAAAATCCTGAACCTAAAGCCATTTGAAAGCCGAGTTTAAAAAAAATAAAAATAAAATTCTTTAAATGTTTTTTGAAAATTCATAAGAAGTGGTTTTTTTCAATCAAATTTTGTGGGTTTTTCGGAAAAAAAAGGGGGGAAATTTTGGCTTTTCTAGTATAAATTTAACGAATTTTGGCTAAATTTTATGGGAAAATTCGCCAAATTTTCGATATCACAAGACGGAGGGAAAAAAAGCCCTGGCCATAAGTAATAACTTGAGAAAGAAAAGTAGAACCGGAAAGAACAAAAATAATTGAAAAGAAAAAGAGAAGAACGTTCTGGACAAATCGACTTTGATTTGACTTGTGGCTCTGGAGCATTATAGAGGGAACAGAAAATGAGAACTCTGAGAACGTGAGAACTGGGTCAGAGAGCGTCGGTATTCTCCTTTTCCGGATGGGAACACATAACGAGAACTCTGAGAACGTGAGAACAGGACGAGGGAGCGTTGGCATTCTCTTTTTCCTCATGGGAATAGGGAATGAGAACGTGGGAACAGACTGAGGGAGTGTCGGCACTCTTTGCTGCTACCACCAAGTAGCTTCGTCCAGGGAACAGAGAACGAGAACTCTGAGAGCGTGAGAACAGACTAAGGGAGCGTTGTCGCTATGCCATTCGTTCAGGGAACAATGAACAAGAGCTATGAGAACGTGGGAACATAATCAGGGAGCGTCGGTACTCTCTTCTTCCTCCAAGCAACACAAAGGGAGAGAGAAGGGAGAAGGAAGCGATGTCTTCTCCGGTTTGAGTGTTGTTGCGCTTGGGATTGCGTTACAAAGAGGATCGCGGCGGACGAGATTGCGATCATCCACACACAGGTTACTACCGGAACAAGCTTTTCTCCTTTTTTCTTGTTTTCCCCCCTTCTCTTTTGATAGCCATCAGGTTGAAAAACTAGTAACAGCGAGAGTGCTGGGGTGTTAGAGAAGAGCTAAGAGTAAGAGAAGTCGTAGACGCGGAACTTCAGACGCTCGCTTCTCTTTCAAGGCTAATCGGGAATTACGGAATCGTCGTGATATCGTTCGTGCAGGTGCGCAACCCTCATTAGCAGCTATGTTCGGGCGTGCGCCGAAGAAGAGTGACAATACACGTTACTATAACGTGCTAGGAGTTTCTCAGACTGCGTCGCAGGATGAGCTTAAGAAAGCATACCGGAAATTAGCTATCAAGAATCATCCTGACAAGGGCGGGGATCCGGAGAAGGTGTTTTGATCTTTTAAACCTCGCCTTTTTTTTCTTCTCCATTGTGTGCTTGAGACTCCGTGATATTATGTTCGTGGAGCGTTCATACTTGCATGCCTGTTACCTGCAGTAGATTCTTGACCTGGTGAATATGCAGAGAAGTTTGCGGATTCACGATATGAGGACCGTTTCAGTAAGGTGATGATGTTCTTTGAGGGGTGTCAGGTCAAAAGCTAGGGTTTTTGGTTCTCAACTTTCCTATCCGAGCAAGTCTGCGGTTTTCCGATTTCTTTGGACTGTTCATACTTGCATGCCTGTTACCTGCAGTAGATTCTTGACCTGGTGAATATGCAGAGAAGTTTGTGGAGTCATGGTATTAGGACTGTTTCACTACGTGATGTTCTTTGAGGAGTGATAGGCCTTTGGTTCTCACTTTTGCTATGTGAGGCAAGTCTTTGGTTCTCCGATTTCTTTGAACTGTTCATTGAGATCCCTTTTTTCCCCCACAAAGTCTGGTCCTAGGTCATGTCATTATCAAATCAGTTCCACCAGAGCACAAAGTGTAGCTAGTGTATTTGTCTTGTTGCTTTTCCCTCTTACTCTCTCAAGCTGCAAAGCGAGCAATTTGTTGATCAGTGAAGCTGTTTCTGTGAATGTAGTTTAAGGAAATTTCACAGGCATATGATGTGCTAAGTGACCCGGAGAAACGGGATTTGTACGACCAGTATGGTGAAGATGCTCTCAAGGAAGGAATGGGGGGTGGTGGTGCCTCACACAATCCATTTGATATCTTTGAGTCCTTCTTTGGAGGCGGTGGACAGTCTTTTGGAGGTATATCATACCTGGCTATCTGCAAATTTTGCTCATTGATCTCTGGTGCTGGGCACAACAATGAGATGGATCAGCAAGCTTTTCTTGTAGTCTTTGTTTTGTAATTGCATGGTATTTATCACCATCTTACAGTTGTCATTTGTTTTGTTTGCAGGAGGAAGTGGCAGAGGCAACCGCAGACAGAGAAGGGGAGAAGATGTTGTTCATCCTTTGAAGGTTTCTCTTGAAGACTTGTACAATGGGACATCAAAGAAGCTGTCATTGTCAAGGAATGTATTGTGTTCCAAGTGCAAGGGGTGAGTCCTGCTATGTCATTCTATTCAGCTGCTTAAGTGGTGCCCTGAAGTCCATCCATAATTTGTATGCATGTCTTTCCCACAACTCTGATGTTTCTTGAGTGCTAGCCAACACCATGAGTGAGTGTTCCAAACACTGTTGGAAATGTGACTGAAATTCAGGACCCAGATATTGCATAATGTTTTGCCCAAGCAGATATTGTGTACTTATCCACACCCACCATTGGGAGCTGATGAAGTCAGTGGTGAGTCATGGCAGCTAGGCACTGTAATTCATGATGAAGGTGATTGATTGTCTGGCACTTTGTGAGTGAGACTCATATGGTTATGACAGCACTCATTCTTGTCATGCTAGTTTCAGTTCTGCTGGATCTGACAAATGGTTGCCTAAGAATTGTTATTGTGGAGCTCTCTTGGTAGTCTCATGGATATGTACTGCAACTCTCAATTTGCTCCTTAAAATCTGGCTGTAATAGCCTTTTGCTTCTTTCTGGCCTGCTGGTCTACACACAGGCATGGCATTGTTGGTTGGTTTTAGGATGTTCCTCTGGGCATGCCAACTCATGTGCCTGGGTTTGTGCAGCACGGGATCAAAGACTGGTGCATCAGGCCGATGTGTTGGATGCCAAGGTTCAGGCATGAAGGTTTCAATCCGTCAGCTTGGCCCCAACATGATCCAACAGATGCAGCACGTGTGCACAGATTGCAAAGGATCAGGTCTTGTTCACTGTAGCTGTTACTCTGGTATTTCTCTCCTGCTTCTTTCAGCCACAGATCATCACTTAGTAGTGGAATCACTGAAAGTGCTGGTGTTGTTCCTTGCAGGAGAGGTTATTAGTGAAAAAGACAAGTGTGGACAATGCAAAGGTCAGAAAGTTGTGCAAGACAAGAAGACACTGGAAGTGCATGTAGAGAAGGGGATGCAACATGGACAGAAAATTACCTTCCAAGGAGAAGCAGATGAGGCGGTATGGTCCTGCCCTCAAAGATCACACACTCAAAAGTTCTCCATCTTGTTTGGTTCTTTAAGTTTATTTTGTCGTGTACTGAAATGCTGTTGTGGGGACATTGTAGCTGTGCTCCTTTGTTGTGAATGTGAATTGTCAATTTATCATCATGTTACTATCGTGCAGATTTGTAACATGATATTTGCGTTTCTTTGTCAAATGACCTTACAGACTGCAGATCTCCCTGGCTTAGTGTACTAATTGACTGTTATGACCATGCACCTGCAGCCAGACACAGAAACAGGCGATATAGTATTTGTTCTGCAACTGAAAGATCATCCCAAGTTCAAGAGGAAAGGTGATGACTTGTTCGTGCAGCACAGTTTAACCTTGACAGAGGCATTGTGTGGCTTCCAATTCCCCCTGACACATCTTGATGGCAGACAACTTCTAATCAAATCCGTTCCTGGGGAGATTATCAAGCCAGGTCTACTTCCTCTTTTCCTCTATCTTGTCTGGAAACTCAGGCCTGGCTGGAATTTCATTGCCAGACAAAGTTGTCAAACAACAAAGGGTGTTGCATCTAACTTTTTGGTCTGTTGTGTGCAAATAGGTCAATGCAAGGCTATCAATGATGAAGGTATGCCACATTATCAGCGACCCTTCATGAAGGGCAGGTTGTATGTCCAGTTTTCTATTGACTTCCCAGAAACAGGGTCCATATCCCCTGAGCAATGCAAAGCCATTGAAGCTATTCTACCCCCAAGGCCCTCAAGTGCAGCAACAGATATGGATTTGGATGAATGTGAAGAAACTACTTTGCTTGATGTCAACCTTGAGGATGAGATGAAAAGGAAGCAGCGACAGCAGCAAGAAGCTTATGAAGAGGATGATGAATCTTCTGGACCACGAGTGCAGTGTGCCCAACAGTAGAGCAAGTGTGAGGAGCAGAAGGAAATGGGATCAATCAGCACACATGAGAGGCTCAATATGAAATTAGTCCACAAGGTTTGGATAATTTTCCTATTTCTAGAAGAATGACAAATCTTTAGAAGTTTCTTAGAAGACAATTGCTGATTGGTCATATTATGTTAGGCCAAATTGCCTGAAACTCTACAGAGACATAATCCTTAATTTTGTGATGTGATGAGTGACCTCACATTTTAATTGAATATTTTGTTGGAGCTGGAACCTCCCATTGTTGCACTGATCAAGTTCAGAACAGTTTTTATCAAGTGGATCCATTGTTTGAGAACTGCTATTGTTGGGTGATTGATAACTTTTAGTTCATTATCAGCATGATAGTACAGGACAGGAGGAGGTTACCATTCATATCTGAAGTCTGTTTCAGTTTCTGGTCATTATTTTTCCATTTGTGATCACTGATTATATTAAGTGGAGGAACACAATGCATGGTAAAAGAAATGTTCTTGGAAGCTTATAGGTGTTGGGTTGAGTTGCAATTTTCTTCTTATGGACAGCATTATTATTTTTCCCACATTGTATAAATTGTGTATTGCTTTGCGAACTTTTTGATACATCTGGAAAGCAATGCCCTCTTGGGCAGGCTCAGAGAACCAGCTCCCACCTGCGCATCATCCAATGGCTGTCTGTTATTACTCAGTTGTGGATGAACGTGAATTCAGGTTCTGCATTCTCGGATGAGGAATGATTGTAATTTTCAAGAAGCACGGAGCCCTTGTAGTTCGTCAATTTCACTAGTGCAGAACCCATTTTTGCATCTGTTTCTAAGTCCGGAATCTCCCCCAGTGGCGGGCTGACGACAGCTTCCGAGGGGAAATTGAAAAAAAATTCACTTACCGGCGAAGCCCAATGCTTTAGAGAAAGTACTTCATTTAATAGAAGACAAGCTCGTAGATACACACGGCGGCGCACCGCAACTCTGTAAACAAAACAATGTGAATCCTCTGCAATCTCCTCCATCAAGGTGCAGATTGAGAACCCCACATCAGCCATTAGGGCTTCTAGATCAGTAGCAATCGTCTCAGATATCCAAGGAAGGATTGTGCAGCATCAGTTCTCAAGCCCAGGAGGCGAAAACTTCAGGCGGCCACTGCGAATGTTTGAGAAACAAGCCTAGAAGATTATCATCATCGACGATTGCACCTCACTTGCGGTTTAGTGATAGGAAACCCTAGGGTTTCCTTTTTCCTCAGGCAGTACGAATAGCTTGTCGTCATATAGTCCGAATTAGCATGGTACATATCATCATCGGAAATCAAAACACAAAAGGAGAGCGAAAACTACGTCCACAGTAAGACAACCGTCAGAGAAGTTCATTAAACATTTAGCTCCAGAGTGTTTCCACTTCGGCGTCTATAATCCTCATCATCCGGAGAGACAAAGACCCCAAGAACAGGAGTTCCAACACTCCTATAAAGAGCTAATAAAACAAACACCATCACCACCACTGTCATGTATAGTCTATAAACACACCTAAAAAGAAAGGAAATAACCAAACCAATCCAGAGGCAAAAGAAGAAAGACACTAACAACATTAATCTCTCCAACCATTTCTCAGCTGCGGTAAAAACACAATTCCAAGAAAAGAACCAGAGAAAGCAAGACTATAAAAGATCGCCTCACAAACACAACCAACAATAAAAAAAAAAACAGGTCCCAACAGACTCCAAAGATACTAGAGCTGGTGGAGGAGAAGCGGAGCAGCCAGCCATTACAACTCTGGAACGTGAGTAGGAGGCGGGTTTTTATAGAATGGGTCGACGAAGGCAATGGCGGCGGAACCACGAAATACAGAAAAACCCTAACCCTAAGCGTTCCCTGATCCTGCACGAGGAACTGATCTTTCTCATAGCTTCTACAGGTTCTTGCTTGCTTGTATCGCGGTTTTGTAAGTTTTGTTCAGTTGCGGTTTCTACTTCACACAGCATTCGAGCAGCGTTCGAGCAGAATTGGAGGAACATTCGAGCAAAAGAATTGGAGGAACCTTCGAGCAGCATTGGAGCAGTCTTTGAGCAGAATTCGAGGTCGCTTTCGAGCAGCATTCGAGCCTCCGAGAAGCCACGACAAGTATTGAATTGCTTGTCCCACGACTTCGGTGTGTGTGTAGAAGCATCCTGCGATCTTTGTTTTCAATTGAAAAACTCTGAAATGCTCAAGTTTCTTGGACAATTGTTTATCATGGTCACACACAGCAGATGAAAACACTTGTTTTTGCAAAGAACCATGTATGTATTACGCTTTTGCAATACTCATGTATACATGCTCCAAGGAAGAAGGGTTCAATCTGCCATCCCTCACTTCACTAGTGTGGCTTCTTCTTCTTCTTCTTCTTCTTGGACAAAAGACTTTGAGTATGAATTTTTGTTGTTGTTTGTCTACTGCGCACAGATCATATTGCAAACAAGTGCTTGAAAGGATCTTGTATGGACAAAATTCCTGATCCAAAAATGAGAACCAAGAAGTTCATTTTCTGTCATTGTAAATTTCAGGGAGGTAATCCTCCTTCTCCTCCTATTGCCATCGGTGACCACAATAAAAAGACAACAAATGTTTTTTTTCTTTGCACTGCTGCTGCCACTGTGGTGAAGAATTTGAGAGTTTGTTTGCTGATGATGATGGTGTTTCTGCAAAAGGTATCAGTGGTAGGTGTACAGAAAATCGAACTTTGGTCTCTCAATACAATCCTCCAGTGGTGGTGCACTTCTAGTAGACTTGAAGAAACACCAATGGTTCTCCTTTTTTTTCCTACATGTGTTTCCATCTGACCTTCTCCTCTCATCTTGGGGTTGATTCCCCACTATTCACTTCTGGATCTCCGAGTGAAGCAATTGTTGTTGTCATATACTAGTTAGTCTTTGCACCAAGGGGTGACGAGAAAGTCCTTTCCAAAGATTGAATGGAGGGTTTTTATTTTTTTGTTTTACCTGAGTTTTTCTATCTGTGATGGTGTTCTTTCTTCTGTCAAAAATGGATTTGGCGGCAGAATGCAACTGTGGTCTCTGAGGGACAATATGGGCACTTGAAAGTTCGATTGTTGCCTTTGACAAGCTTGTGGATGGAGTGCTTGCAGAGAACATGGCCGCATGGAAGGAGCATGGGTGGGTTTTCAGCTGTGCTTTGATCCCGTGACACTGGGCATGCAAAAACAGAGTGGAATTGGAATGCCTTATTGAGCTCAATCTCAACAGGCAGCTGTCGCATTGCATGCCACTCATGCTTCTTGTTCACCATCACTGATGCAAGCTTCAACAGCATTGGCAATGCCTGCTTACCCAAAATAGTTGCAAGGACCCAAAAAAATTGGATCAGAACGGAAGCAAAGAAGCATGATTGACAATGGAAACCTGTGGTAAATATCTCAAGTTTATTACCAACATGTTTCTGGAGCTTGTTCCGTTTGTTGTTGCATGGACATAGCAAAAAGATCCAAGGAAAGAAGTGATGACATCAAATTTTGACAACAGCCCCACTTGTGGAAAGAAAAAGCACCTGAGAACCTGCACAGATGGTGACAAACAGTGGACTGTTGGAGGCTTGCCCCATCATTCCACAACACTCATGTGTAAACTCAACTGCAATGGCATCCCAGTGCTCTCTTGCAAGCAAGTCTGAGTAGGGTGAAATCTCAAGTCTCCCAGCCCAGAGCAGGCATCCCATCAGCCTCTGAATATCACGCATGTGATTATTAATAAACTGTCTGAAGGAGCTTCTCACATACTCCAAAGCTGCAGATCGGTCCCCTTTCTGGAGGAACTGCACAAGTTGGAGCCTTTGGAGATTGAACTGGAGTGATGATTTCTTGTAGTCCAGTGCTTCTTGATGCAATTTTGTCCAGGCTAGAGCTGGTCCTAAATTGCCCACTCCCATTTGCTCTAAGATTTTATACATTTCAAAGAAAGGACCCTTCAATGACAAAGCTTCTGATTCATTTGCCTCAGCAATGAAATAGTCACCCAGACTGAACAGGCCCTGCCTGTAGAAATGGAGTGCCACAATCTGGTTCACGAGGTGACGGTCAAAGTCAATGTCTCTGTAAGCTTTGGCTATGTCTGGGTTGAAGAACTTGTCAACGAGTTTTCCACATCTGTTCATGGCAACATTTGTCTCCTTTGCTGGTGCTGCCACTGAGTTTTTGGGACACACCTCCCGCAGCTTGGCCTGCAACCATGAAACCCAAAAAAATAAAATTGCAAGGAGTCTTCTGTAAGAATGTTGCACTTCAGAGTACAAGAAAATCCTCAAGCTGTTCACTTCATTGTGGATTCTCAGTAAGGATGAGCCACTATGGACATCAAATGTACTACCACTCTTGTACTGTACTATGGATGGTCTCTCACTGGATACATCTCAAAGTAAAATTTGGGATTACAGTGGAAGCTCTTGCCTGCAATGCTGCAATGACAGTCTTGGAATCAAAGTCCGTGTCAGAGTCAGAGATGTTCATGAGCTCTGCGATGGTCTCTGATATTGCTTCAAGGAGCTTGTCAGCATTTTCTTGTGTCCGGACGTGCCAGATCTTCTGCTTTTTGGTCACTCGATCGAACGAATCACGAATTGAAGAAGGGTTCATTCTGCCCTAATTAATTTGCAGAAGATTGACTGCCCACCCCACCACAAAGGTTTTCTTCTTCCTGACTGACTGACTTGTGTGGGGATTCCAGGAACCCAAATCTCAAACTATTCTGAAGCCACTAATTCTTGTCTTAGAGACACCCGCATGATTGCTACTGTGAACAGCAAAATCAGATCTTTGAAAACAAAATTCACTGCATCTCTGAGCATGTCGTCAATACTGCTGCTGCTGCTGCATGACAAGGAAGAAAGCAAGTTCACATGATCAATCATTTCTCACTGTGTAGAGAGGAAAGTCTTTCTTCATTTACTTTCAAGCAAGACTTAGAAATGTGGTTAAAAACAAAGCGTGATGAGAAAGAATATCAAAGCAGAATATCAAAGCCATGACAAGTTTCAACATCTCAACAACCAGATGCAAATCACAAAACTGCCAATGGAAGAAGGTGAATAAAAGGATTAATTCTCAATAGTGCCAAAAAAAAAACTGTCTGATGAGAAACACAACCATTCAGAAATGTTCATCCAGAGCCCAACCCAACATCACAGCAGCAGCAGAAGAAGAAATGAGTGCTTTTTCTTGAGGGAAAGTGCAAGGTTTAGAACTCAAAGACACTTCATAACAATAATGCTCACAAAAACATGCAATTTGTCTTGGAACTGTTGTGCAAATGCAAACCCAAGAAGCAGAAGAAACAGAAACAGATGCAGAAGAGGAGCTGCATTGCATTTGCATTGCCAGATGGCCAGAGAGATATGAGAGAGAAGTGCCAGATTAAGGAAAACAGTGAAGCAACAAAAAGGACCCAAAACAACAAAGAAGGGTCAATGCAAGAAGATTTTGTACTTTGAAGCTTTTGGCGTGCATGCGTGCGTGCGTGCGTGCGGGCGTGGGTGTTGTTGTTGGGTGGGTAGTGGAGAGACGTGTGTGATGTTTGTTCATGTCTCTTGCACTTTTCCTAACAGACAAAGTTTTGTTGTGCCGTCTCCTCCTCCTCCTTTTCTGTACTCCTTCCTCTCCACATCCCCTTTCATCATCATCATCCAGCCAAAAGTTTCTGGAGATCGATCTCAACACCCCCCCCCCACCCCATTCATCTCCTCCTCAAATCTCCACAACCCATTTTGCATTTGTAACAAAGAAAGCAATAGGATGTGAAGAAAACACCTTCTTCCCATTCACAGAACACAGGGACAGCAGCACATGCAATAACGGGTAGTTTTTTGGGTCTTGCACCAACAACATCTTTGGACTTTGAACTTGATCTTGCAACAAAAACCTTTCAGACTTGAACTTGGATCTTGCAACGTCTTCAGACTTGAACATGCACATGGGTAGTTTTGGATCTTGCAACGACGGCTTCAGACCTGATCTTGCCACAGTTCAGACTAGTAAAACTCTGTGGATTTCAAACTCCAATCTACTACTGCATGGTACCAATCTGCTGCAACTCCAGAAAATTTTCAGGGAATATAAGAGGTCAGAATATCTCTGCAACCAAGAATGGATTATATATGCCAAAGCTTGCATTGCTTCATCAGAGATTGCAAGAGAAGAAGAGAGAGAGGGTCCTCTTTGGAGAATCCTGAGAGAATTTTTATTTTTTTGGGGGGCATCTTCAGAGTTGGTTCCTGCATTGCATTCATTCTGTTTGTCTTGAAGTGTGACAAATCCCAATTGATGACTGTAGTGAGATTTTTTCCCATCAGATTTCTTCCCTCAGATTCTCTGAGCTTCTTGACTCTGGATATACTTGAGATTGAATTCCCACAAAGTTTGACAATCTGTACAATACCTGGACATGTGTTGTGATCATCTCGATAAGCTCATGGGAAAGAAAATATACACAAGGCCAACACTTGAGAATAAGAAAGAAATCTTGTGAGAATCTGGATCCAAAACAATCTTGCAAGGATTCAGAGATCAGAAACAATCTTGTGAGAACCTGGAATTGGAAAACAATCTTGCGAGAATTCAGAAATCAGAAAGCAATTTTGCAAGAATCTGGAATTGGAAAACAGTCTTCAAGCTTTGGGATTTGCTCCTGATGCTTGGCATCTGATAAATGGCTATCGAGAGAAAGAAAAGCATGACATGCTTCAACTGATCTTTAATTCAGAATGCCATTCAAAGTGACCATCCACTAGACAACAAAATTCCACAACCTGGAAACTGTCACTGGAAGAAAAGCATCTTATTGTTGTTGGCTATGGCTAGAGAAACAAAAGTCAAAAGAACCCACCGACAGCGTCTTCTGCCCTACAGTTGCAGACTGAAGACTCTATGGTGATGATGTCGTGATGATGTTGTACAAACATGAGTTCTGGTAAAGCTTCAAGTCAGAGGAGGAAAAGAGGGGTTTTTGTGCCAGAGGGGATCAATTTCCATACTGTAAGAATGTTTTCACAACCCCTTTTTCAGAAAGAAGCACATGAACAGCTTCTTCTTCACTAAGCAAAACCTTGGTACCCTCAGGTTTTATGATAGCTTCCAACCAGCATATCCATCAGTTCTTCAGTGCTCCACTCCTCCTGTCGATGTAACAATTCTACCAAGGTTTTCTCCTACACCAGAATTTCACAGGAATCAACAACATTGATGACATTGATCAATCAGAGATTTTCACAAATTGCATGAAATCCAGTGGCTCGGTTCTCTATTGTCATCTCTGCTTCCCGATCCTGAAATTGCAATCATGTTGAATGGAATGGGCTGCTGCCTTTTCTCTGCATACATACATACATGCAATATTGTAAAAGAAGCAGCATAGTCAAGCAGATCATTGAACACAAAAGATAGAGAAGTACTCAAGCAACACCCATTCAACACCATACAAAGTCGACACAGAGTTTTGCAGAGTGATCATAGTAGAATCTGTCTGTCTTGTGAAACAATCATATCCATCAGGTCCAGCTGTTGTTGTTACACATTAGTACTAGTCTCCAACATTTCTCTAGAATGAATTGGCTAAGAGGAGAGCTTCTCGACAATGTTTTTTGGCCTGTTCAAGCCTTTGAAACAGAGTTGATTCCTGCTGAGCGGCACCCACGAGCTTCAAATCCATTTCCAAAAGGCGAAGGAATCTAATAATCTCAAACAAAATTTGCTCATCGACTCCTTCTATTCCTCGCAAGCTTTCAATCTCTTGCTGCACTCGTTCAATGACCACATCCCCTGTCGCTGCTATCATTGCTCCACTCCCAAAAGGCCGATCAAGAAGGCCACCATAAATCATAAGGAAATCAGCAACCTTTGCTCCTCTCCCCTTGTTCAATGGAACAGTTTTGGTTCCTGGATGTAAAATCCCTGACACCTCCTTTGCTTCCTCCACTGATGGGCCTACTCCTCCTCCTCCTTCTGCACCACCCACCCCAGAATTTGTTGAATTTGTGTCAGCATATTATCGCCTCACAAGAAGACAACCAACATTGAAGAAGCATCTCTGGAAGCAGCAGCACCAGCTTCAAGCTCCTCAGAGTCAAAACTGCATTGTAACAGAATTCACCGAGGGCCCTACTTCTACATCTCTTGTTGAATTTTGTGTCACAACCCATTCATTGTATGACAAATGGAGCCAACATCAAAACACATCTCTGGAAGCAGATTCAAGGCTTTCTCTATAAGCAGATTCAAGGCTCTTTCTCTACAAGCGGATTCAAGGTTTTCTCTATAAGCAGATAGATTCAAGGTCAGTCTCTATCTGCTGCTATCTATCTATCAATCTATCATGAATGGATTGAAGCAGATACCATGAATCTGATATATGCAAGAGGAAAATCTTCACTTTGAATGAAGACAAACACAAGACAGATTCTGAAGAAACTGTCAGCAGCACATCATCATCATCATCATCATCATCAGGAGCACATCAAGCATGAAAGCCATCAGGGTGAGTGATATAGATGGATAGCAGCAAGAGATAAACCAGATGGCTTTTTGCAGAAGAATGAAATCCTCCTCCAATACCAAAATTCTGAAGAAACAAACAAACATGGTGAAAGAAAGAAAGAATCATCATGGCTACAATTTCCAGACCAATTCTTCTTGAGAATGTGCAACAATCGAAAGTGTTGCAGTGAAATGAGTGCCATCAGTGCAGATTTCTGGAGAGACTGGGGACACAGAGAGAGAGAGAGAGAGAGAGAGAGAGAGAGAGAGAGAGAGAGAGAGAGAGGACTAAGTATTGAAGATCTTCTTACCATCTTCTTCTTCTTCTTCTGCTTGAGTGTCTTCAGCTTGTCGAGTTCCTTCTGCATCGGAGGCACTAGCAGCAGCAGTGGACGGCGACTCGGAGAGCTCTCGCAAATCAGTAATGACAAGAGGAGGAGGAGATTCATCGCCGTTCTCCAGAAATCTTTCTTCTTTTGTCGTCGCGAACAACAGGCGGTGGTGAGTCCTCATTCTTCTCTTCCTCTGGAGAGAATTTCTGGTTCTTGTGAGGTGAGAGGAAGAAACTGTAACTCCTCCTTCTCCTCCTCCTCCGCGATTGTTGCTGCTACACGTTTGCTGCCAGGTGCTGCTGCGGCTGCTGCTACATGGAGTCACAGAAGAGATGGAAGAAAACGGAACAAGAGCGGCGGAATTAGGGAGAGAGGAGAAGAAGAAGAAAATGGAGGAGGAGGAGCAAGGACGAAGCGTGCATGAGAACAACATCATGGTAGAAGCCATATCTAGGACTCTACGGTACACACAGAGGATAAGATTGTTTGAGAAAAAGGATCGCTTCTACACATGAGAGAGCGAGAGAGCGAGAGAGATGATTGCTGCTTCTTCTTCTGCTTCCACATGAGAAAGAGGATCGTTTCCACATGAGAGAGAGAGAGAGAGAGAGAGAGAGAGAGAGAGAGAGAGATGATTGTTTCTTCTTCTGCTGCTGCTTCCACATCAGACAGAGGATTGCTTTCCACAATGAGAAAGAGATGGATTGCTTCTTCTTCTTCTTCGTCTGCTTGCCACATGATGAGACATAGGATTTGTTTTCCCAGATGAGAGAAAGAGAGAGAGAGATGGATTGCTTCCATGTGAATGAGAAGAGAGATGGTCCATTATTGCTTTTTTCTAGTTCCACCACGAGAGGGAGAGAGAGATGGATTGCTTCTTCTTCTTCTTCCACATGAGGAAGAGGATTGCAGCTTCTGCATGAAAGAGATGATAGCTTCTTTTTCTTTCACATGAGACCAAGGATTTGCCTCCCACATGAAAGCTTGAAACACAGGATCCTTCTCCTCATGTTACAGATTGATGGGCAAACAAGAGCAATGTGAAGATATGGCAGCAAGCAGATAGCTCACCTCAGTGGATCAACAGCTGCAACAACATCATGTGCATCTTCCAGTACCCAACATCCAAACAGCACTACCTGTCCATCATCCACCATAACTTCTCTCTCAGAAAACTCAGGGATGCCAGGAAAATGAACTGGTGAGAAAGCAAACCAGGAATGAGCACAGCATTTGGGAATTTCATAGGTGCTACTCTGTCAAACAGACATTTTCAGAAGCAGGGCAACATATCATACCTTCTTCTTCTTCACAGTCTACTCCACCTCAGAACCATTTTGAAGGATCAGCAACAGCTCTATCATGATATCCTGCATTTTGCAGACAGTGACATCCAGGTACCCTGCTTTCTTCATCACATTCATGTGCCCAGTGATTCTGACACCTCTTGATCCTCCAATCCTTACTTGCAGAGATCAAAACCATGATGTTTTTGGGCTGAATTTTTGTTAAGACTACTAGCCCACATACATAGGCTTTAGTTGCAATCATATTTAACTGTCCTAACTTTGTCATAGTGCCAGAGCTTTGCCTTCATACCTGCAAAACAATAAGTAGTTAATCAGCTTCTGCAAGGTGAACAAATGAGCAGACTGATATGTTTTAACTTGAAGACTCAGCTGTCTGTCGGGTATGGCACTCTGGAATCTTGGAAGAGGGACAACAGTCAGGACCCTCTCCAAATTGAAGACTCAGGTGATTATTATCTCATTGCAAGCCTCCTTCCTTCCAATGCAGATGTTTGTTTGTGAACTTGCATGTGCAAAAAGATTAAAACTAAACCAGGAGGCAAGATTTGGATGCATTTCAAAGGTTTGAGGCACTGTGATTGTTATGCTGGTATGTCTCTTTGCAAACCCAGAACCCAGATTTTGCAAAAGGACTCAAGTTTCAAATTCACCTCAAAACGAGGAGCAGATATTGTAGGATTTGTTGATGTGACAAATTTGTGTATACAAATCATCAATCAAATCTCTTGCTTTGGGTTTTCTTCTAGCTTTTGAAACAATGACAGATCATTGATTTTCATCCTAATAAACCATAGAGTCAAGATTTTGATCAGCTTTATTTATCACTTTTATCTTTCTTAATAGAAACAATGATGTCTCGGTACCTAGTTGCATGTCACTTATGTTTTTCTTTGGAGGTTTATGGTTGAAATTAGATCCATGTCATGCAGGTTTTTTTCTGAGTGGACGTAAGTAGGTGAATTGACAATTATGTTTTATGGAGAATATCGTGAGTAAAGATTGAACATGGTGAATTTATATAAAATGAAAAATTGATGTTTGTCTGTGTGAGGCCTATATACTTACCTCTTCTCCCTCAACAACTTTACTTCATTCCTTACCAAGTAAGCCTGGACCTACTTCTGGAACTGATGTTGGAAAATTAGTCTCCACTAATCCACAAGTTTGACATTGATATGAAATTGGCTCTGCTACTCCACTTCCAGAAAACACAAAACCTGGTAATGTGACTCTGAGCAACTTCTTGTACTCAGTTCTGAAATGCAAACTGTGCACAATTGCCATGTGACTCCAAGCCTTCTTGTACTTAGCTCTGAGATGCACCAAGCTGTGGCCAATTGTAATGTGACTCTGACCACCTTCTTGTACTTAGCTCTGTGATGTGCCAAACTATGTGCAAATTGCCATGTGACTTTGGAGTGCCTTCTTGTTGTACTTAGCTCTGGGATGCACCAAAGCTGGCACCATTGCCATGTCACTCCAAGCACCTTCTTGTTGTTAGCTCTGTGATGCACCAAACTGTGCACAATTGCCATGTGGCTCCGAGCACTTTCTTCTACCAAACTGTACTAAGCATTTTTTCCTGCAGCTCTGAGATGTAGCAAACTGTTGTGCAATAGCTGGACAGGATGCAGACCATCTGTCTCATATTTCTGGTGATTGACATTCAGAGAGCACAAGAAGAGCTTGGAATTGGAATTCAGAGAAGAAGAAGAAGCATTCATAGTTCTTGTTGTTGTTGTTCAGATATACTCTTCTGCCACTGTTAATTTTGTGTCTTTTTATAAGAAGCTCCTTAAGGAATGTCACAGCTGCTCTTCAGATTTTTGGGCTTGTCTCTGTCCCTGATTCTCTCTCTCCCATCGACGACGAAATACGAAACGCTAAAAACAACAACAACAACAGCAACAACATGACCTTCTTCAAACGAAGATAGATGATGGGATCTGCACAAGAAGGAAGGAAAGAGTGGGAGAAGAAGAACACATGACTGAAATGGGAATGGCGAGACTTAGAAGAGAGAGAGATCATCTTCCTCCTGCGACGAACCACCCATTTGCAAAAATGGTTTAGGGTTTTGTAGAGACGAGATCATCATCTTCTTCCTCCTGCTGTTGCTGCTGCAACAATTGTGAAAAATTGCAAGGTTTGGGTTTTCGTGGGAGTGCATTTTGCTTGTGATGGAAGAAGAAGAACACCACCATTTCTGAGCAGCTATAAGAGCAGGACTGTAGTCTGATGGTTTGCTGCTGTCTTCTTCTTCTTCCTCTTCAAGGTTTTGACACGATTTGATAGACCTCCATCAAGAACTCTGAAAACACACAAAAAGATGCAGCCAAGAATGCGAGATCGGAAACCAACAACAACAGAAGCAGCAGCAGCAGCTCGGTCTCAGATCCCTCCCAGGCCATCAAGAAGAAGAGCTGCAGCAGCAGCATCTGCTGCTTCCAAGAATGGCATATTCAGTAGCTTGAATGTTGGAGGAGGAGGAGGAGGAGGAGGAGGAGGAGGAGTATGGGTGTCTGGCAACAGCTGCAAAATTGTGGCAGGATGTGTGTTTGTAGCAGGTTTGCTGCTACTGCTTTGGAGCTGGAATTGGAGCACTGATAAAGCACATGGAGTTCTTACTCCTCTCCATGCAAAACCCATCTCCCAATTGACACAGGTATGTATGCCTGCAGATTTCTTTGTTGCAATTCTATATGCAGATGGTCTTCAAATGCTGTGATGATCAGATCGTTTTGCTCTTCTTTTTGCAGCGTTTTTTTGATGCAGAAGATGCAGCTCAGAAGGAGAGAGAGACAGATGGAAGTAGAGATGTGGCTTTCCCATGTTGCATCATGAAATTCATCTGTCTTTGAAATCCTTCTTCTTCCTCCTCCTCCTTTTTTCCCTCTTGGAATCTCTTGCAGTTTCAGGGGAAGCACCGGGAGCAGTACTATTGGGGGACATATCGCTCCACCCTCTATTTGGGGATTCGTGCCAGGTACGTGTGGACATGTTTGTGTAAAATTTTTCTGTGATGCAACAGCAAAAATAACAACAGGCAGAGGATTTGTTGTAGGGTTCTTCTTTTCAGCTGCAGCAAGTGAGCAAGGGAGGGATTTGTGTTTTGACCAATTGCTAAGAGAAACTCTTGAGAGAGAATGAGTGAGAGAGAGGATCTGAATTGCAGAAGAAATTTCTTTCTGTGAATTGCAGGATCCCAAAGTCGATACTGGCGGGTTTCATGTGGTTAGGAGTGAAGGATGGACGGTATGCATTGAGGCATACATGTGAAGAGTCTGATAAACTCTCACGGTATGCATGGGTGTGCCATGATGGAGCAACATATGGACGCCAGGTATTATATATACTTGATACTTCTTTCTTCTTCTTCAGAAAGAGGTAGATTGCACCACCTTCTCACCCAGTGCACTCTTTTTTTAAAGAAGGTATTGTTGTTGATCATCTCATGGATGCAGGAAATCGTGGATCAAGACCTTTCCATAACCACCACATTCTTGAAAAGCTGGGAGCTTGGAAGTGGTTATGGAGGTGATTGGGTAGTTCGTATCCAAGCAAAGAAGCAAGGATCATCATCATCATCATCATCATCATCATCTTCCTCAGAAATACAGTATAGATTCTAACACAAAAAGCACTCACAAATCAAAAGATTTTTGTTTTCCTTTTTCTCTAGAAAATGATGACAGATGCCCTGACAAATGGTGTAGAGTTTTTCTTTTCTTATACTCAGAGATTCCGGCATGTGCTTTTTGGGTTTGCAGACAAGAAAAGAAACTTGTCTCTCTATTTTTCTATGTTGCGGATGAGGGAGGGAACTCAATGAAGATCTCTGTAGATTCGCAGCATACCCAAGTTGCCACTGGTAGCTCAATGCCTCCTGAGGTTGGAGGTTGGGAGCTTCATGCAAAGAGACAGGTGATGATAGATCTTTTTTCTTAAGGCTTGACATCTTCCCAAAGCACAACATATCTGTCCTGCTGCCAGGAATGGAATTAAAGCTGTCAGAAGTGGAATTGCAGTGAAATATCAGATGTCCAAAACCCATCAGTTTTCTTTTTACCTGCACTGTGCAGAAAGGAGCAGGTGTTAGTTTTGTGGGTCGTCATCGTCAACACATGCACAATCTGACACAATTGGTGTGGCAAGAACTCGAGATGCAGGTTCTTATAGATCTGTTCCTTGAGTTGCAAGCTATGATTGTTCCATGAGATGGGGCTGTTCCTTTTTCCTTTACCTGCTAAGTTCTCTCCATGATTGATTCTGCTGCAGCCCACCACCATGCACAAAGTAGTAATTCTTACACAGGATTTGTTGCTTGCAGGCAAGAACACAAGGACGATTGGAACTGCCCAACAGTTTTACAGGTCATCAAACATTGGAGTTGTCCAGGTTTTGCAATGAAAACTCCTCAACTTCTCCACATGATTGTCAAGCCCAACATGTGAGAAAATGCAAACCTGTATATTGTGCATGGGGCTGATTGTCTGTCATTCGGCTGAGTAAATCTGTTTTGCTCAGATTACTGGATATGCTCCCCTGGAGGTGGACTTTGTATTTGTTACTGGCACAAATGCCAAAGATGCAAGAGTAACTGAGCGTATTGAGAATCTTTCAGGTACCTCTTTCCAGCATCTTTGTACTGAAATTACTCCACCTACAAGAACATTACTAAATTCACAAACGGGTGTCACCGTTCAGAGAGTGCTTTTGCACTTTTGAAGCTCATAAACTTCCAATTGCAATAAACTCAGACTTGAGGAACAAGGAGCTTTGTGTGGGTTGTTATGTGCTCTCAAACTTCTTTAAAGAGTTGAAATTCATGATGATACTTCTTACTTAAGACATTTGGATCAGATCTTCAATTCCATAGCCTTGGGTTTTCAGGTGTTGCACTTAGTAAGAGATTAGCTGAGCAAGAAGAGAAATTTGAGCAGCGATTCGAGTCCATTTTCCAACTCCAAAGCAAGGTGAAAGGAATTCTCATGTTTTAGAGCTTTGTGTCTGTTGCTTGTTCCATCATTCATGGAGGATGTATGTAGTGGGTGTGGACTGGACTTAATCGAAGCTTCAAAAAAAAAATGCAGAGCAAAACACCAACCCCATTTGCAGAAAATGCTGTCTGAAATCCCGTCTTGCAAGTGAAAAACTCTTTCTGATATTCACTTTTAAAGTTTCTCAATCTATTTGCTTTTTGGAACTGTTCCAGGTACAGGGTGAGAGGCAGATTGAAGTTGGCAGGGTGGCGCTCAGCAATATGCTAGGGAGCATAGGGTATTTCTATGGTCAATCTCGCATTGCCATCCCACTAAAATTCCGAGTGAGCAATCCGCCTTCTCCTTAACCTTTCATACTCTTCTTCCATTAGCACTTTGTGTAAAAAGTAGACTTTTCAATCACTGCTGGCCTTTCAATCTTCACAAAGACAATTTCTGCACTTCTTGTTGCCATAATGAATTGCTCCTCTGGTGTGTGCTTGCTAATTCTGTGTTTGAACAGAATTTGAAAACACAAAACAGAGACTATTGGGAATATTGGCCTGCTGCACTGTACACAGCAGTTCCAAGTCGCTCCTTTTTTCCTCGAGGCTTCCTTTGGGATGAAGGATTCCATCAGCTTTTGATCAGGTAAAAAAAAGGAGGGTGTGTTTTGGGATCTTGATTCAGGCTACAAGGAGGAGATCCTCCTCATTGATGATCTTCTTTGTATATTTCTTCTGCAATAGGCACAGTCTAAAGAGTAGTATTGTTCATGCACGGTGATCTTTACCTTTTGTTGATGCATCTGATTTTGGACTGATATTCTGGAGCCATGCAGTCAGTGGGATCGAAAAATGAGCAAAGAGATCATAGCACACTGGCTAGATCTCCTCAATGTTCATGGTTGGATTCCTCGGGAGCAGATTCTTGGAGATGAGGCTCGAAGGTGTTGCATTGCAAACCCAGCTTGCCCATGTTTTTTTCCCATTGAGTTGTCATTTTCTTTCAGTTGGTCAACCTTCCCCTGAGGGAGTGTTTTGTCTCAACCAGAATGTACTCCAATAGTTTCTTTGAAAATGCAATATGACCAATCACTGTTGTGGGTTTTCTCTGTCTTCTTTTAGTGTCAGATTTCGTCTTTTTCCATGCTTGCTGATATGCTACTGTTATACTGTCAGATCTGAATATAGAGTTCACATGTGGTTTATGATCGACAGCAGTTGGATCAAAAAAAAGTGGTGGGGTGGTGATTGATGGGTGCAGCAAAGTTCCAGATGAGTTTGTACTGCAACATATCAGCAATGCCAACCCACCCACACTCTTCATGGTTCTAGACAGTAAATCTCAAATCTGCCCATTTCGACCTCTGTTATAGCAAGAGGCATTAATGGAGCACACACACTCTTTTTGGTTGAAACTCAGTCTCTGGCCTCTCTTTGCGGTGCTATCAAACAAACCCTAAACAATAAACCCTAAAGCCTGTATGAATCAGCTTGATGGATCTTTTGCTTTGATGGATTGGGTGCAGAGCTTGTGGCATCATATAAAGAAGAGAAAGCATTGGGGAAACACAATGAAGAAGATGAGTTGTTTTTCAAGCGTGCATTTCCTCGGCTTGAAGTTTGGTTCCGTTGGTTCAACACTTCTCAAACTGGTTTGTTCTGTTTTGTTTGAGTCCATTCCTATCAGACTTTTTCCTCTTTATCTTCTCAAGAATGCTGAGCCTACCTACAATGTCCTTTCAGATTCAGATGTCTTCGCTTTACTGCAGAAGCTTTGAGAAAGATCCTAGAGGTGGTGCTGTCAAGAAACTCAATTGCTGTTTTTTGGGGAAACAATTCTACAACTCTCTCTACAACTCTACACTCTTCTACATTTCTTGGGTGATGTGTGTTATCATATAATGTCACTGATGACTGAGGTGAAAGGAATTTCCTTGGTGAGGCAGGAAAGGTAGGAAGCAGCTACTACTGGCATGGACGAGATGCGGAAACTGATCGTGAGCTCAACCCAAAGGTTTCATTCAGAAACTAGCATTGCTTGATTCCCTACAGTTGACTGTGATCAGATGATGATGATGATATATATATATATACTCTATGGATTTGACATGTTAGCAGTATCAGACAACCAAAATCTGCAAGGAAACAATAACTTTGTCTTTGTTGACATTTTTGCTTTTTTGCTTTTTTGTGAAGACATTGATGTCAGGTTTGGATGATTATCCAAGAGCTTCCCACCCAACTGATGATGAGCGCCATTTGGATCTTCGGTGCTGGATGGCCCTTGCTTCCAAATCAATGGCTGCAATAGCCTCCATTATAAACTCCTCTAGTGCAGTAAGCAGCCTACTATCGCTGCACTCAAACCAATTGTATTTTCTGCACAGCTAGTTCAACAATGTCATTTTCAGTGACCCATTTTGGTTTTTCTTCTTCAGTCTGCCATTTTTTATGAAGAAAATGGCAGCCATGGAAATTGGAAGTGAAGCCTCCCCATCTGATGCCTCTATACAAATACAATATCTTTTGGAAGTTCTGAGATTGTTGGTCACACCTTCTCTAGATAAGTTGAGGAATCTACAGGAGTGTTTTCTGACAGTCACATGGTTTGTTTACAGATATATGAAGCAACTGCAGCCAGGCTTACAGATCTGAAGCTCCTCAATGAGGTAACAATTTCTCCCAGCTCGCTCATCAGTTTAATGACTCCTCAGAAATTCATCTTGCCCCAACTGCTTAAAATTGCAAAAATGGTCTGAGATGCAGCTGCATTATGATGAGAAGAGTGGGCGGTACCTTGACTACGGACTTCATTCAGAGAAGGCATGATTCCTGCTTCCTCTCTCTCTCTTACCTTTCCAAAAGCATTCATCTGCTGAGTGTCCAACTAAATCAACTTCGGTGGTGGTTCATGAAAGAATGGAAAGCATTGGCTAGTGTGTGCAAGATCCTAAGATCTCCCTCAATTGTTTGAGTCTGTTTTCAGGTGAAGCTACAACGAAACAAATACATTGATCCTCAGACCGGATATATTCAAGCTTCAGTGCAAAGAGTAGTGATAAGCCCACCAGAATTGGGATGGGTTCCTCACTATGGCTACTGCAGCCTCTTCCCAATGCTGATGCACCTTCTCCCTCTGGTAATGAACTGACCTTTCTTCATACAAGTAATGATTGGGTCCATCTTTCTTTCTTTCTTTTTTTTGAAAGTCTTGCTTTGCTACTGCTGTCTTTTTACTCCAGGAGAAAAAAAGGGTGTCCACAGCTGTGGTTTGTTTGTGATGTAAAGAGGATGGATTTTGGGTGTTTGTGTTGACAGGACTCGCCAGTTTTTGGAAGTCAGTTGGATCTTCTTCGGAATGAGACTCATTTGTGGACAAGTTTTGGACTACGATCTCTCTCAACATCAAGGTAGAAGAATTATGGAATGCTTGTTGTACTCCCCTACTGCTTTTTACAATCTTTTATGAAGATACATGATATGTGACACAATCTTCTTCTTGGCTTTAGTTCTTTCTGCATAAGGGTTTCCGTGACTCTTGTGTTTCAGTCAATTATGGAGCTTTGAAAAAGTTGTTGGTTTCTGTACAGCTCTATATACATGAAATACAACACAGAGCATGATGCACCCTACTGGCGTGGACCCATTTGGATGAACATCAACTATCTTGTGCTTTCTGCCCTCAAACATTGTGCTGAAGGTACAGAGGCACACCTCCCACCCACCCCACCACCCTGTCATTAGCTTTTGAGTTCTTTTCAACTTCATGGCGCTGCTTGTAGTGATCTCACATGGAAATTGGAAACCAGATGCAGTGCCAGGGAAATACAAGGAGAAATGCAGTCAAATGTATTCTGAGCTTCGTGCAAATCTGATCCAGTGAGTGGGATGGATGGGATTTTATTATGCCTTTTGTCTCAAACTTTGCACTACCCTTCTGTTGTTGTCCTTTTGCAAAGTAGTTTGTTTGGGGGAGAAAAGCCAACCAGAGGGTGCTGCAAAGGGAAGATTTGGGTTTCAGATCCAGGTTTAAGAAAACTCCTTGGGTCTGTTGTGGATTTTTGTGACAGAAATGTGGTGGAGCGCTACCATGAGAGTGGCTACTTATGGGAACAATATGATAATGCACGCAAAGGTGAAGGCAAGGGGTCACATCCCTTCACTGGATGGACATCACTTATCCTGTTAGTCATGGCACATCGTTATTGAACTTTCTGCAAGTACTTGTTGAACTCCCATCTCCAACAAAAATGACTCTCTCTCTACATTTTCCGGGACAAAAGTCCTGCTCTTCCTTTGTCACCAGAGCATTCTGCATCATGTCTTCAAGGCATTTAGCAATCAACTTTGTACTGCCCATGTTTCAGAAATGTGATATCAAAATTGAGAATTTCAGCTTTTACGGGATGATTTCTAGTCTCTTAGTCCTCTGGTTCAGAGTTCAGATGCTCATTTATACAATGCCAATGGGTCTTTTCCCCCCCTCCTGGTGGTGGCTTCACTGCCAGGTCTCTCTCTGACTACTGTAGGAATTCGATAGCTGCCAATACAGAAAAAAAGGAGCTGAATTCTGTTCCCAGCAACAACTGTATGAATTGTGGGAAGTATTTTGGTGAGATTTGAGCTTTGAAGATTGGGTGAGGTTGTCTACTATTTGATCACAGGCGGCTCTCTCCACTGTGAGCTTTTCTATCACTGTTGTCTTGTATAGCTGCTTTGAAATTTGGGTAGAACTTTCTCCATAGTTGCTTAGAAACCTGTAGGAGGGGTTTTCTCATGTTGCATGATGTGCTTCACATGCACTAGACGCAACATGTGTTAAAAGTTTTACAACACAGTTTTCATTTTGTTGTCCATTACACATCTCTCACTTTTGGTTAAGACTAGTGTTGGGTATGTATTCAACTTGGCACCAAACCACTCTTCATTATTTGAATGGGTATGTACGTATGTATGCATGCATGCATGTATACAATAATTGAAGATAATATTTTGAAAAGCTTTCCCTTGCCTCATACCCAGAAAATAAAATATTATAGTACCCACCCTCACATCCATACACAAGGACTTTTCAAACACAAATATTCATAATTGTGCTTGGCATGCCATCAAGCACACTTGAGGTTATTAGCCAAAAGCCAAGTGCATGCCCTTCCATCGAATTGGAGGGGACATTTGTTTCATCTTTGTTTTGATTTTATCAAAATGCATATATGACGTCAATTCTTCAAAGTTCAAGAATTTATTATGGTGCATTCATTCATTCATTTATTTATATTTGATGTGCCTTCCAATTGAGGAACTGGTAAACAATTTGAAGAAATAGGAATAGTTGTTAAAGGATTGAGTAGTATACCTAATTTGAAAGTGGATAAAATACCCAACCCCTCACACCTCACATTCAAACATTTCAACTCAACTAGGCAAATCCAATGGTTTTCTTTTAGAAGTGAAGGAAAAAATATACAATGGATTGGCCACAAAAGGTTTGATCTTGAACATTAAAGCAAGTTTATTGAATTGAGACTAAGTAGTCTGTTATGTAATCATGTAACTCTATGTTCTTCAACACAAAAATAAAGGTTCATTATCATACTAAATATACTAATGTATATGAATTAACAATCATGAAGTTTGTACATCATGCCATGATGATCTATGCTTGCAAACTTTCAATATCACATCAAAAACTAAATGAAAAACACAAATCCTTAAATTGTGAAACTCATTGTTAGTCACCATATTTGGACCAAACTTAATGCATACACAAGCCCAAACAAGTCCTAGTGTTTGGCAAGCACTAAACAACATAACCAAGGTAGATATGCAAGTCATCAAACACTTAGTGTATCAAAAAGGTCCATAGTATTCTCATTCATTCAAAATGCAACCAACTAGTAATACAACCCAAGAAAAAATGGACTACAAACTTGAATTCCCTACACCAAAATAGAATTGTTGGCGTCTAATCACATATGAAGAGCAAGGCAACATGTGAAGAACAAACATAATAAGTTCCCTTACACAACTACTCATTTGCAAGCACATCCTAAAGATAAGGTAAGAGGTAGGCAAATTAGTGAAAAGGATGTATTGCAATGACAAACTTATTGCATCTAGTTAGATGATCACAACAAACCCATTCTCACCCCCAACCTCTTGAGAATCATTGTACCTAAGGCACCTCTAATGCAAAAGTTTTCACAACATACTTAAGCAACTAAAGAACTAGCAAGCCAACAATGAAACAATATTGTAACAAGTAGCACATTTTGACATACAATGTTGATAAGTTGTTTATACTAATGAACCTAATCCATGAGCCAACTACAATCTACCAAGGAGAACATTCTTATAGTTAGAAGTTTTGGATGACATTTTTTGTATGGTATTGAAGAACCCAATGAAAAAATGGTTTTAGTTGTGGCCAATGACTAGTTGTCTTGGAATTCAAGCCTAAGAATGTGACAAAGGAGAAATATAAATGTTCCTTTAGCATGGTGAAAGGAGCAAGAGATGCAATATCCTTATGTGAAAATTGTTGTATGACAATTTATTGGGATTATTAGCTTTATATTAGAAGTTGAAAGGATTTCCAAAATTGCAAGTATCATGGCAAACTTCAAAGGCCTTGATTGGGTGTTGAAAACTTTGAAAAGTTTGTGAACATTGTAAAGAATTGGTCAAGTGACACTCATGTTGTTTGTGCATCACCAAGTGCAAGACTTTTTTGACATGAAGGAAATATTGATGAAGCTGACTTATTGAGGAGGTGGCTTATGGTGTTTGCAAAAAGCAAGACCTTTGATTAAAAGAAATAAGCCTCTTGGAGTCTAATGAAATGGAGGATTAAAATGTATTATCATAAAAACATTTTCTTACATATTGTAATAAGGGGCACTAGGTTTTGGTTAACTTTGAGTTGGACAATTGTTTGAATGCTTTATAACAACTCTATTGTTTGCAATTCCAACTTTGATGGAATTCACAATCTCATTTCAACTTTAATGAATTTTTCACACAATTAATTAGCATTGTGAATATTTATTTTGGAAAATATGCATATGTTGTTGTCTTCCATTTGGATGACAAAAAATTGCCAATCATAACAAATTGACAATCTCAATAACCTTAGTTGGAAGGTTGAACCCTTAATCGATTTCAATCAACACCAATCAACATAGGTAAACCTTTTATTAGCTTAATATGTCTTGAAATGTATTTAACATTGTTTCAACAACCTTTATTCAGCCCTCAAAACAACCTTAATCATCAGCTCAACAATTTCAATCAACCCTCAAACAAGCCGGTTTGTTTGGTCATAATCTTTTTCCATTTTGCAAAAAACCAAAGAAAAAAAAGGCGGGGAGGGTGGAGAGCAAAAAAAATGCACAAACGGTATTTTTTGAAAAAATGGCCGAAATTTGCTAGATTTCAAATAAAAACAATTTAAAATCTCCATGTCTAACATAGGCTACCACAGGTAGCCACAATATGGAAGGATTTCTAAAAGGTTCTACTAGCTAGATATGCCATTGTCCCCAAATCTGGCTAGATATTGGTAATCAATGATCACCAATCTAATAACATTGTAAAACCTTTTTTTTTAAAACACTGCCTCAAACAGACTTAAGCACCTTAATCAACCTCAGTCATCTTCAACTATGCCTTAATCTTTAATATAATGGTAATTATGACTTAACAACCTCAATCAAACTAGTGGGCAATACCCCAAATTCATTTATTGAATATCTGAGATCCAAAACCAGTAGAAAAATATCATTCACAAAAACTGGAACCAGTACCATCTTGCTAAGAAAGAGAGCATACCAGTGTTGTAACGGTATCCAGTTTGAAGGGTAGAAACTGGCGGTTCAGGGTCAGGTCCTTGTAACCCAGACATTTTCAAGTCCCGAATTGCAATGCTTTGGTTCATAAGTCCACACTGTCTGAAACATAGACTGTTCAATGGAACTGCAATTTGATCCAATGAAGACTAGACAATGGGTTACCCACTGAATTTTTTGAATAAACTTTATATGTTCAAGAATTACCAAGAATGGGTAGTCAGTCCCCTCCACCCACTGTGAAGCAGTCGCATCAGATTCCTCCCAACAGGGCTAAAGTTAGGCTGACATAACAGGCAACACAACTGAATAGAAAGAGGGAATTAAGCCATGTTGATGGGTGACCAGCATTAGAGTCCTAATTTGGAATGGGGTGCTTACAACCTAATGTAAGACAAATGTCTGGATAGAAGCCAATAGAGCTGCAAATTCATGGCATTGAGTAAATCAACCCTGATCAAAATCATTGTCAAAGCTCAAGTGATCTGCTTCCCTAAATATTGGAAGATCCTTGACCTGCGGTAATCCCATCATGGAGGACTCTTTTCTGCATTCCAAATTTTTGCCCCCATTCACCATCTTCAAAAAATATCTATGCCTGCGCAAACATCAATGCATCAGCTGACAGTTTTCATTAAGCCTCTGGACAAACAGAAGCAAAAACAAATCTTCCATAAATTAACTCTCTTAACAAGTACTCTTCAGAACATGCTTTTTCATCAGAGCAGTCTTCTGTGATCAAAGACACATCTCAAAACTGCTAATGAGCTGTTTGTTAGGTGTACAGATCAACAGTGAGTAGTTGAAGATCCAGCCAACTGTCTTGCAAAATAAACAAGCATTCTGTGGCTGAGCCATGAAACAAAGCTCAAAGTCATTTCAACAAAATTCCAGAGAAACCTCCACAGTAAAAAAATTGAAGGTAACCTTGTGTCAGTTCCAGCCAAAACAAACCAAGCATGACAAGAATGAATCCAGTAATAGCCTCAAGAGTCTCACTCACAAAGTATCAGACAATTGACTTCATCATAAATGGCAGTGACTACCTGCCATTGCAACCATACATTCATTTGCATCTTCTATGCACAACCACATGCAACCTCCTCATATTTATCAGTGGAAATGTTTAGGGTTAGGGAATAACAACATTCATATGAAAAGAAGCATGATGAAGGAGCCTACCAGCGCATATCAGATGTTAGCTCAGGATGGAAAGCAGTTGCCATCAGATTCTTTTGTCTCACTGCCACTATCACTTTTTGCAATTCTTCTTGGCCTTCGACCTGTACTTGCAGAAAAATCAATATGAGAAACCCCACAGTGCTTGTGAAGATATCATGACAAAATACAAAAAGTACCACCAAACTGTGAATTTAAGAAATTGCTTTGGATCAACTGCATTTTGTCAAGCAATGTTCCAGAAGGGAAATATGTTGCTGACCTGATCAAGTGCAGAAGTTTGAAAGTTTGATGGTAATGTGTACTCAGCCAGCACTTCTACAGAAGGACCTGCCTCTGTGATGGCTGGTGCACGGATGAACACTGCACGGAAGCTTGAGGGCCCTCCTTCCTCTGATACTAATGCAGGCACAGGGAGCTGTGTTTCAAAGCTATTCAGCTGCAACCATGTTCCACCAATGATGACAACCCACACATTCATAAAAACACCAAAACCCTATACAGTCTCAAATTCAGGATGCATGATTGGAGCTGTTTAGTGCAATCAGTCAATGAGGAAGAAGAGACAATCAACTCATTGACATCAGAAATTCTGAATGCAGCGAATTGACCAGATTCTATGAGCGGCAGAGGGAGAGAAACTACCTGGCAACCAAAAAAGTTACGATGAACAGTACAGTCTAGGCCACCGAGAAGGTCCTGACCACCAGCCTTCTGCCCTGTATAACCCACTCTTCCACTTCAATAGTTTCAAGGAGACCACTATGTTTGCTGTCCCAAAACTGATGAAGTGAAAGCCTTGTAGAATCATAAGACTAAGAATGCACTCTCAGAACACAATTTTACAAAACTTTGATGAGCTAATCCCTTGTGAGATTCTAGACACTTGCTACATACTTACCAACAGCCTTATCAGCCAGAAAGATGAGACCAGCACAAGTTCCCCATATGGGCTTTCCAGAAGCCCCAAACTCTCTTAAAGATGGAAACTGCATCTCAATAACCAATCCCATACACAGCCAAAATGTTACCATCACACTCACAATGGCCAAACAAAGAATGTAAGGAAAGAATGGAAGGGAGTTGATAGGAGCAAGGGAAGGCATGCCACTCTGTAACTGCTTACAAGGGAATCATCTGCTTAAAATGGGAGTAAGGAAATCAGTGGACTGTCTTTGTGATTTCACTACTGGACTATCAAAGGTTGTCAGCTTCTATGTGTTTACAGTCTCCTTACCTGATTAATCACATGGCAGCATCAACAACATGGACAAACAAAGAGGTTCCTGGACTAAGGCTAGGATTTTGGATTTTCAGACAAGGGAGAAAATTTACTCTTCAGAGTGAGATTATGACTAACAAGATGATAGTGCTCAGCAAGCTTGGCCATGGTGGTGCTCTCTCCTCCGGGAATGATGAGGCCAGCCAAACCCTCTAGCTGCTCTGCCTTCCTCACCTCCACTGCCTCCACTCCAAGCTTCCGTAAACCTGGCACATGCAGTTCCCTCAACCCTAAACATAAATTCCTTCCTTCTTCTGTCACAACTCATAACCCTAGAAGCTCGTCACCACACAGACATCAAGTGTCAGACTCTTTAACCTTAAACCCTAAACTCTTTACTTGAAGCCAGACCTGCCACCCATACATACGCCTTTAGATACTTGTAGTACGTGGTTGCAACCGTCTGTACTTCCATTAGAGTTGCTGGACGACAAATTTTCTTTCCCACAGATATGGGCTGCCTCTAGAACTATAATTCGCACCCAAGAATTCCTAAAACTTGCAACAAAATTCCACAGACTCCAACAAAAGCATGAAACAACAAGAAAGTAAAATTTTCTTTGTATTTCTTTGTAAAAAGAAAAAACAGAAAAGCAGAACTCACATGCTATGTGCTCCCTAAATGAGCCTTGCAACGCCAACACCCCGACCGCCATCTCTTCTCTCTCTCTCTCTCTCTCTCTCGCGTGCGTGCGTCCGCGCGCGTGTCGCTGTCTGCGTTTGCTTCCACACTGCAGTGCCAAAATGAGGAGTTGCAAGCAGCCTTTTTTTTGCTGGCTATAGACAGCCAAAAAAGTGTATTAAAAATTAAAAGCGCTAAAATCAGCAGCTTTTTGCGATTTTTAATAGCCATAATTCGACTATATCTTAAGAAAAATATCCAGATTTCGATACATGGTTCAAGTAGGTAGCCAGAAATATAGAAAGATATTTGAAATTTTCACTTTGATATTTAGCTTGTAGCCAAAATTGGCTAAATCTTCCGGTGGATCATCGCCACTGGGACTCGCAAAGTTGCGGCTGCCTCTTGGGCCATGCACGTGAAGGAAAAGTGGTGTAGCTGTGCAGCGCACCGCCGGTGACGTGGCGGACACTGGACTGGCTGCACACCCAGGATTCACGCACACCAACTTCGCCCATCCCATCATTATTCGAGATCTTAAACGAGATGTTAAGACCTGAAGCCTCCGCTTCCTCGTCCTCAGTAAAGTTCGGTATATGCTTGATCCATTGGGCACAACCCTCATATGAAGGCATCACCAACATTGGGGGTGCCCCCCTCAACTAAGGCCTCACTCATGGGCCCCTTATTATTTCAGTAATGCCCCCCTCATCCTACTAGGTCTTTACCCTACACATACAAACAGTGGAAAGGAAGACAAGAGATGGGTGATTGCTTGCAGGGACCAACTTTGCATAGGGGCCTTGCACCAACCCCATTCACAACTCAAGTCGACCAGTGTTCACCAGTAGCAAATGCACCTGGACCAGAAGTGGTAGCACCTCCGGGAGAAACCCACAATGCTGTGGGGGACTGGGAGGGCGATCAGGGACAACACAACTCCTTCACAAATTAATAAGATCAATGAAATACAATGGCGGAGCAAAGTTCTAATCGTAGCACCTCCAAACGCTCTGGTTAAAGCACCCTGAGCTTTCTCATTGGCTCTTTGAATTGGGGTACTTATAGTGACCATGAGACGTCAAATACCCGCATCGAGCTTCTGTCTGGCGCATGTTTTGCTTGTCTTCTTGCACATGTTTTTTTGGCCCTGCATGGTTCTGCATAAAACCTCACAGCACGGTTCTACATGTTCTTCTGTTTCAAAGAACATACGAATGTTTTTTTGTTCTAATTGGATTTTTTTTGTTTTGTTGCCATTCACGAGTTCCTTTTTTTTCCTGTTTTAAATTTTTTTTTTCAGTAATCTTTTAAATTCTGGTTATATATATATATATATATATAATTCTGTACCATTTAAAAATTGTATTTCTATGTTGCTCGTTTTT
>Ga0116227_10001735_pt1 | contig 49268 bp, 32 predicted proteins | sample S1TSphgellanicum_FD_89693 | JGI IMG/M metagenome (GOLD analysis project Ga0116227, IMG submission 89693) | Host-associated microbial communities from peat moss isolated from Minnesota, USA - S1T2_Fb - Sphagnum magellanicum MG | ecosystem: Host-associated > Plants > Peat moss > Unclassified... | reverse complement strand
TTCTGCTGCAATTCCAGAAGCAACGGGAAGACTCAGCCATACTACTGGCTAGCAACAGACCCCACAACAAAGACCAGACAAAGAAACAAAGAAAGACAGAAAGGGAAAAGAACAGGGAAAGACTAAGAACAAGTGGGGCTTACAGGAAGCTCCCCACTTACATGAACCAAAGCAAAATCATTCTGAAAATGCCAAAAGCGGAAATTCCAAACAGGAATTTTTCTTTAAGAACCAACCCTCTAGTTCTCTTTAGAAGAACTTTTAAAGGGTAGTAGCCTTTTGCCTTCAGAAAGACAATAAGACTGACCATCTGGAAGACAAAAAACTTCTTACAACTACAAAGTCTCAAGAATCTGTAAAATTGACTATTGATAACCCCCAGCTTCGCAGCCATTGAGATATTGGAATGAACATGAGGCATTCTAATCATTTCAATACCTGCATACTCTGGTTGAGAGCATTTGTCAAATATGTATGCAAAGGTGTGAAAGTAGAGGGGAAGGCACTGACATCAGTGCCCTCCTTGGCATAACAACCTAGGAGCCTTATGAAGAGCCTCCAGGGATCTTCCATGAAATCTCCTGCTCCAGGCTGGAGCAGCAAGAACACTGACTGAAGTGAACAAGAATATTGACAAGCTTCACAAAGGCAGAACTTAACTGTTGCCACTAGCAGACTGATTTTGTGGGGAAGGAAGTTCAAAATCTTTGGAACAGTTGACCATTAAAAAATATTTCAGGATTTGCTTGCGCATCACTTTGTTTTATATATCAATCCTCCCTAGACAGATCCCTTTGCATGTTGCTACACCAACCTCTCCATCTATTGTACAGTTTTGCTTTGGGAGGCTAATTACAGAGCCAAAAATGTCAAGTGAAGAAGTGGTGCTATGCTAGTCAACTGCATGAAACACTTCTAACTACAAATGATTTGTGCAATTCTTAAGGTCCCTCAGAACCACTACTGAAGAGAGGTAGACAAATGCTGATTGGCAACTTTGAAAGCCTACCTCTGAGAAAACCAACATGTTTTCAGTCCTACATTAGCCTTCTCGTTCCCCCTCACGGATCTTGTATCTCAAATTCAACACCTTTTCAAGCTCATCCTGGCCTCCAACTTCTTCCAATTCCTACCCAATCCATTACAAGGATAGTGAGGTTCTATGAAACTACAAACTTTAATCAATACAGATTTGCATATGCAAACAAATGCAAGATACAAATTCATGAGATGAGATTCACACCTTGGGACCAAGGAAGAGACCATAAGGAATGCCACCAAATAAATCAGCATGATGCAGCTGGGACTCACAAACAAAACCCAGTCAGTTCTCAGATTGGTAACAACAATCTGCCAATCAAAAACAATGCAAAAATCTTATGGAATGTCTACTGGATTCAATTCATATACACAAGACTTTGTTCTCATAGCAGATGTCCCATACCCAAGAATCAAGGAAAATAGTAGAAGTACCTGATGTGCTGCAGCCACCTTCTGGAGATATGGGAAATCTGCAACAGGCCCAACAGCAAAGCGCCGATGCACTAAGCCATCATGCACAAACATGTAGGCCATGCCAAACATGGTAATGCCTAAACCCTGTTACACAAACAGAAATATCTTTTTCTCTCAGCCAAAGTCTGCATCACAGGATATTGAACAAATTGGCCAGAAAAGAGAACTTGCCAGGCAAAACATTGGAAAAGTTTTGCAGTGTAAGTTTGCTGCAGCAGTTGTGTGCTGTATACTTGCTTACCCCTCCAAAGCAGAGACCAGGAACAAATCCATGGTTGAAGAATCCAAATGCCATGAGTGTAATGGCTGGTACAGCATTGATGATGGCAAAAATGTCATTGAGCTCGAAGGGCCCCTCTCTTGGTTTGTGGTGTGACTGCAATTTTCCATACATAAAAGATTCGAGTAAGAAATTGCTGTGCGCAGCTGAGAGTTGAGCACACAAAAAACTTCCCACAATAACTCATCATTGCATTGCATCACACCTGAGAGTTGAGCACACAAAGACTTCCCACCATGGCTCATCCTTGCATTGCATTGCATGAGCAGCTGAGGATTGTGCACACAAGGACTTCCCACCATGGCGCCTCATTTCAATGCAATGCAATGATGCACTTCCAAAAGGAGTGGCACGACACCTTCAACTTACCTCATGCATGTTCCAAAGAGAGGCATGCCATAATGCTCGGTGTGCCCAACGCGCCCAAAACTCCATGCCCACCTGGAAAGACACAATAGAGGCTTCACATGATAAGAAGCATTTTGAAAAAAAAATTTGGATATCTGTTGCAAGACTTTCTACATGTGCAAGATTTTCTTGGCTCAGTTGCAGGTTCTACAGGATGGTATAGACAAGTATGGTATCAACGCCTGTAGTGCACAAAGCAGCAAATGATCGGCAGCATGTTCATAGCCCATAAACCTGAAAACAAACAGCAGTTCGCTACTGTAAACAACAGACAATAAGCCTGTCATCAAAAATGTGCACTGTGGAGAGACAGAAGATGTGTTTAGAGATGAAAAGAGATTTTGCTCTTACGGCAGCTCCAATCGCTAATGAGAAAGTTCCCAGCATCTCTGCATACGGCACCTCGCCACTGCCCTGCGCTCAGTGAAGAAGAATGTGATCGGTTACAAATAGTATATAATTTCACCATGTTCAATTCCGATTCCCTCCGCGGACGAACGAGAAGCTGAAGGACATGTACTGATTCGTCTGCCGGAAGAATCACAAAACAAGAGGTGCAATGAAAGAAAGGTTATCCAAGCGCAAATCTGTCTAGCGTTTCGGGAAACTGACAAGAAGCTGAGAATACGAACCTGCATTTGCCAAATGAAACGATAGTACACCGCGCCCGCCGCCAGAGTGACGAAGCCAATGCTAGATGTTATCGCTGCAAACAGGTACGCTGTGCGCTCCCGCTTCCTCTGCTTACTCCTCCTTTCCGCCATCGCCGTCGCATCCGCCGCTGCGGCCGAAGCCACAGACGACGCAAAATCAATAGCGTCAGAAGACGACGGGAATAGGCTACCTTGTGTCATCACCTCCTTCTCCTGCTCCTGCTCCTCCTCCACGTCCTTATCTTCCTCTACCGGACTCAACAACTCCCCTTTGTGCTGTTGCAGGACTAGTAACGACTGCGCTTGTTGTTGTTGTTCTTGTTGTTGCTGTCGCTGTGAGTTCCTTTCATCAGCAACCATGCACACGAACCGACTACTTCGACTCGGACTCCGCACGCTATTACTGCTGCCGCCTCCATTACTACTACAACCAATGTTCACAACTCGCACCTGCTTAGACGCAGAAGCACTAAAAATGCAACAAGGCCTGAATAGTAATGACATAACTACCACCCCTGCACCATCACTACAACTACTAGTACTCGACCTCCGACTCCTCATCGAACCTACATTGCATGAAGATAATTGGAAAGCACAACAAGTATTCTGCAACCCTTGCAGCTGCAACTGCTGCTTACAACATCCCACAATCACCATTTCGAAACTAAAAAACAATCTAAAATAAATCTTCACAGCCACCAGCAGCACCGCCAGCGCCGTGCCCCTCAAATTTCTCCTAGGAACAACCAAATAATTCTACTTGATTTCTAATAGCGCCGCAAAAGCAGATCTTGATCTTCGACCAACTCCGGAGTTCAGGAGCTCGCATTCGACACAGTAATGCAGAGGCAAGCGAGCACGAAGAGTGAGTGCAGGGAGGTGTCTCGAGTGCGGTGAAAGGGGACGAAATTGAAGTCGGGGAGTGAAGAAGGAAAGGGGAGGGGTGCTTTGGGGGGACGGGGGTTCTTATTTGGGAGGATATGTAGCGACGTGGCCGAATTTGGATGGTTGAAAACAACGTCGACGAATAGGAGCCACGAGCTAGAGTGAGAGGATAGGCTGCTGGGGTGTGCATTCGAGGGGTCGAAATGTTGCCGAAATTTGTTTCCAATTAATTTCTTTTCAAACAACTGATTAATAAAAACCGGTCCTATAAATGCACTCACGAGTCACGGGCAGTGTTTTTTTTTTTTTTTTTCAAATTTCTCATACCGCGTTATATGCGAGCATCCCAAGAGGAAGTGGATTTAGCATTAAATGGCGACAGGTTTATACAACCTGTCCGAAAAGTAAAAAAGCTAGTACAAAAAATGCCCCCCTCTAAAAAAAAAACCCAAGTAGAAATGTGACCAAAACAATTTCTAAATGTTTTTTTTTTAAATATTTGGCCAGTTTTTCCCCAAAACAAGGGAATATGCGATAGATTATTCTTTTCTGTAAAAATTATTCCTATTATTTGTGCGAAACTTTGCCAAAAAAATATGGCTTGCTCATGGGCAGTGTTCTTCCTCCCCCACCCCTCCCCCCCTTTGTGATGTGGCCAAGGTGGCGATCTTTCTTACATCAATTTATCCAAATTTGACTATTAAATTATGAAAGGAAAAATTTAAACATCCTTCATATATTTTTGGCTAAACTATTTGAACTGTGTATAGAAACTTAGTGATTTATATTTTTCAAAAAATTATTGAATTTGTCAACAAAAATTTCCAAAATTTTGCAATAATGCAACATCTCGCACAGAAAAAAAAAAGGCTACTCATGAGCACATGAAGTTCATTTTACACAACAACCATCCTAAGAAGATTTTCAATGCTCGGATTGGCTATCAAATCATGCGTTATAAACCGTAACATTCAACCTATATTTTGTTATTAGCACCATGAGCTCTCATTCGCTAAATGAATCCATAACGGGTCTCTACATGGATGAAAAAAAGGCATCTGGATTCTCCTTAGGGATGGTTATGTCTGGTAACCAATGAGAGAGCGCACAGGTTACTGGACCTGGATGAATGCTGGGTTACCTAGGTCTGCAATTTTTCAGCTTGGTGATGAGAGTGAATTGCAAAGGGGGGGTTGTTTGAGATTTTGCAATACATGCCCAATGGGTTTGTATGAGATGGTTTTTTTCAAAGGGGCAATTGTGTGAGGTTCAATTTGAGTTGCGTTCCCTTTTTTTATTTCAGAAGGTAAATTAGAATAATTGAGTTTGGTTCTGCTTTTATTAATTTTTTGGCAAAGTGGAACCTGTGCTTGGGAATTGTAGAGTGTGTTTGGGGTAACAAAGCCATTGGTGCGCACATGTGTGTGTGTGACTAATGTGTGTGTGCTATAAGGAGAAAGTTGTTGTCCCCATAGGAACAAGGGGTGTGTCACACCGTGGCCTTGCCATTTACATCAAAAGTATATCAAGGTGAAAGAAGAATTATGAAAATTCAAATATTTCACCATACCAAAATATAATCCTCAGAAAAAATCCTTTAAAAGAAACCAAAATCCTTCAAGATATCATAACTCTATAACTAATCTCAAGTTTCAACACAAGCCCAAAATATCATGGTTCAAAAATCCTCATATAAAAATAGACCTACTAACCTAGGGGCCAAAAATCCATTGAGCTACTATACTCTACAATGAATCTATACACAATATCCTTGCCTTGCCTTGCCAAGGCCAACAAAAAATTCCTATCAAAAAGTTCAAAAGTTGCATGTTTCTTCACCTTCCTTGACCAACACTTGTATGCACATCCAATCACCAAACCTCAAGTTGAAAGTTGGAGGAGTGGCATGTAAGGGACTTGGCATATAGCAAATCGTGAAAAAGCTTTAGACCAGGGACTTGTTATGTGGCCAATCATACAAGCTCGAATTAAAGTTGCACTTTGTTCCGTGTAAGGGACTTGTTACGTGTAAATGAAAAATGAAGGAAGACCGTTGAATGACTTCTTGTTCAGAGGAACTGAAAATGCCAAAACCCAATGAATGAAAATTTACGTTTTGTTACGCCCACTGGTTGCAAGTTTTTGACCTTTCACTACTTTTGGCCGGATCTCACTTTTGAAAATATCCGGCTGGGCAGGGGTCTCTGTGAAATGGATTTCTTTGTCACACACACGCAGGGTATCAATTAACCAGACATGAAAACGAACGTCTATTGGACCAGTGTATTTTATTTTTTGGGGTAAGGTGGGGGGGGAGGCCAATTTTCGTGTTTTTAGTGTAAATTCAAAAAAATCAAATTTTTTTGAAAATTTTACCAAACCCTTGAAACCAAAAAAATTAAAATTAAAATTAAAAATTAAGAAAATTGATTGGTACATGTCTATTATGAATTTGCCTATCTTCACATATTATTTTTTTAACTAATTATTCCAATTACAATTTGGTATTACGCTATTAGTATGCATAATGGTTGGGAAGTTAAAAATTACCTAGCATAATATCAAGTTAGTTTGTGTACATAATAAAAGAAATCCCACCAAAATTGGAGAAGTGCAACCAAATGGAATTGGACAACAAAAAAAAATTAGAATTTAAAAGGGAAATATTTATCAACTATTTTCATATTTGACTATGTGGGAAACCTTTATGGACTTGGCCTAATTGGACATGCTATTGAATGTATTGAGCTACAAATACTCCCATATGTGATATTCACATTTTTACGATTATAAGTAGAGTTTGTAATATTAAGACTTTCCACTTAATCAATGAAATGTGTTGCTTGTTTTTCACAAGGATTAAACTTGTCCATATCATTTTTTTTGAGGTTTTTTTACATTTGACACATGTTTTCATATTTTATGTGCATTGGTGCGTTCTATGCCATTTGTGGAATCTTTTGTCATAAATGCACTACACTAAGAACTTAACATTATAATTAACTTTTTGTGCTTGTAGATCCATAAACAACCTATATAATGCTTTTGTTTGTTACGACAAGCAGCCAAATTATTTATTGCGCACCATATTTATGTTTTCAAGTATCTTACAACATTACGTCAAGTTTGATTCATGTACCATGGTTACACTAAAAAAGTTATTGGGCGTAAGATCTTACGACACTACAATGCATCATTTAGTTCATCATTAAATCATTTTACCTACTTCTTCAAAGGGCTTGGCCTTCCCTTAGTGATTCAACTTGTTAACCCCACCTTCTTGGGATGTTGGGCTTTGATCATTCCTACAATTGTTATATGTTTTCAGCGAAATGGTCACTTTATTCTTTTCAATGCAATGGCACATGTCAAAACCGCCACTTTCCTTCCCAAGTGGCACTATGGGATATTTGAGTTTCATCACCCCAAGTTTGTCCATTCTCAATTCTCCCCATTTGAAAATCTTGTGGCACAATTGTATACCCATTTACCAAGCTTCTTTTACAAACCGCCTACACGAACAGGAGTTTGCCACACTTTTAATGGATGTTACTTCACATGCCATGCGAACATGTCTTCAATCTTGTGTAGGTCCAACCACAAGTACTTGGTTATTAACCTATCCTACCACACCTACATTTTGTTTGTCTTTAGTTCATTTCCTTAGAGTGTTACATACCCACCTTGGCTTGCCACATTCTACAAATGCACGTCTTTCACACTGTCAATGTGAACATACCATTGATGATTTGGGTATCCACATTTTTCAACGTTTGTGCAAGAATGAGTGCATTGCAACCCACAATACTCTTCAAGATACCATTAAAACTATTGTTTTAGATAATGGAGCACATGAAAAAGAAGTTTCCCACCTTTTCCCTCATCACACTCCACATCAAGTCGATATTTTTATCACAAAATGCACCTTTCAAATCTTAGCGGACATTATCATAATTCATTTGACTTGGCTAGATATGGTATAACATGCATCATCCACGACATCACATATAACAACACTTAATGCTCAAAAGAAAACATGATCATACACCAAGAGACGATTTCATTCGCCTTCCCATAGAGACTTATGGTTGTCTTCATTATTGTTTCGATTCCCTTTTGACTACTTGTGTTCAAGCCACTATAGCTCATCTTCAAAGCTTCTTTAGTTCTTGTAATGTTTATTTTTTATTATTAGTAGTTGTGTGTCCATGGATATCCCTCTAACATGTGTAAACCATTGTGATTTTTCAACATACCATGCTTAGGACATAATCCTCATCTTTTCCACACATCACAACTAATGCACTTCCATCACTAGTCAATTTATAGCAAACAATACCTTTTTAATTTACAAAATTTTATTTTATTAATGTAATAATGGTGTCCTATTGGTTGTCTTTTCCTGTGACTTTGGTTTTTAAGTTTTTTTTTCCCTTGTACTTTTTATGGATGGGTATGTCATGGGTGTCAATATTGATGTTGATATCACATAACTAACCAATTAGGTATAACCTTTTTGCATTATATGGGTGATATTTCTATCCTCCCACATAATCATTTATATGGGTTGGAATTGTATCTTGCTTGTTTAGCATTGATTTGCAAAGAACTTCATAATACCAATAATGTCTTGTAATGAAAAAATATCACCTTTTAGTAATGGGAAATAAAATTTTAATTGTTGATTTGCCATAATGACATGTTAAAACCCTAACAATATTAATTTTTTTAGGATTGTGTAAGAAAATTAATTACCTAAACCTTCTACATGAAGACCTTTTACAAAAAAATAATAAAATTATATGGTTGCCATGTAAAAAAACTTTTTGATGAAACCATTCCCATGGATGAAGTTTTTGAGTTCCCAATCATTATTATTTTTTGTAAGAAAATTAAACTACATGATAAAAAATTAATTAATGAAGGATTGTGCAAGAGCCAAAAATTTTGTCTCCCACTTTTGTGAGAAAGTTATGTAGGAGAATTTAACTAATTGCATTTTTTGAAAAATGCAAGGTTTAACATGTCACTACAGTAATTGGAATGGTATTAGCTTCAATGTGCAACAAAGTTGGTAAGGGAGTGGAAACCAAAGTGACTATTATGTGCAACCAACTATTGTCACATTAAAGATTTAATCTTCCATCGCTAAAACATGATTCAAACCTAGTGTTAAATCAATGTTAAGTTTTCTTGATTTTTAGTTAGATTCACATATGAATTGTTTATTAACATTGCCAATGATGATGCATCCTAGGCGACAAGTGGTGCTAACTTGATGTTAAATGGGCGTGCTAGCTAACATCATATTTATCTTTAAACCTAGATCTTAAACTTTTTGACTGATCTTAAGTAAATATAAAAAATAATTTGGTGTTACATAACATGGATATGATTGTGAAGTTGGGTCCCACCATCTTTCCCACTAACTACCTTCAAAAGCTATTATAAACCCCACATCATTTCCCTTTCAACAAATTTTATGAACTTGCATATGAATTATTGAAATTTTGAATGTTATTCAATGTCCAAGGTTCTGTTCTTATCCAAGTTTTAATATATGTATTCTTGTCCAAGGTCTAATGTGTTTGCTACCAGCCAAGGTTTAATTTTTCTACAAAATCCAAATTTTTATCATAATTGTGTGTTTTTGTTTTTTCATAACATGGAATTGTTTGGCAACAACATTAGCGATTATGAAAAGTGTGAAGAAGATTTAGATCCTCAACAAAAAAATCATGAGAAATTTTTAAATATCCTTTTCAATCTTTTTTTTTCAATGTTTGTAATTTAATGTTTTCACTATCTGCAATATTTTCAACAGATTAATTGAAAATCAAAATCAATAGCAAAATGTTTTCAACATCTTCAATGAATATCTATTCAAAATTTCTCCAATGTTTTCAAACATATAATACAATATGAATAGTTTTTATTTATGTTATTTGTTAGTAATTTGCTTATGTAAAATTATTATACAACAATAACTAAAGAAATTTTGAAACAAAACACCTTTGATTTGCTATTTTAAACTACAACCCTTGTTTTCTCTTTGCCAAAAGTCTTTATGGTGTAAGCCTTGAGTTCATCTTCAAACACACCAAAAACATGCAATTTAAACACACATTTTAATATTTCTATTTAATTGTTTATAGGAATGCATAAACGGAATGGTATGAAACATGGACCTATAAGAAAAAAATCCAAGGCAAAAAATAACATCACCAACCTTTGATTTCAGCCTTGACACCCACCATAGGAAACACCACTAACCAAATTGGGAGCACAAAAAGGTTCAAGCATTGATTCAAGCAAAAAAAATCACTAGTACAAAAGTGGGGTGCAATTCACTAACAATAGGTTTATTTTTATGTGGTCGTTTTAAATATTTTAAATTACTCTAAGTTATATCCTATGTTATTTTAGGCTACTTTAGGTTATTTTAAGTTACACCTTAAGTTATTATAAACTATTATAGGTTATTATAATTTAAATTATTATATGTTATTTCAAATTATACATTAAGTTATTCAAAGTCATTCTATTTTATGTTATTATAAATTATTTTATCAAAAATATATTAATTTAAAGTGGAATTACCTAAAGTAGAATAATCTAAAATAACCAATAGTAACTTTGATAAAATAACCTATAATAACTCAAAATGGCCTATAATAAAATAACCAATAATAACCAAAAAATAGCTTGCAATAAAGTAAATTAAATAACCAAGAATTCGAATAATTTGTGATATAAAAACATAAAATAACTAAGAATAGTCTATGATAAAATAATTGATAATAACATAAATTAAAATAACCAAGAAAAACCAAAAGTAACCAATAATAAAATAATAGCCTAAAATAAAATAACCACTACTTGCCTATAATAAAAATAGCAAAAAATGGCCTACAATATAATTTATCCAATAATAGCTTATGGTAAATAACTTAAAATAACCAAAAATAGCCTATGGTAAATAACTTACAATAGCCAACAATAACCTATGATAAAATAGTGAACAACAAATTATGGTAAATAACCTAAAATAACCAAATAGTTTACAATATATAACCATCAATAGCTAAGACTAACCTTTGATAAGTAGCCTAGAATAACTAGTAATAGCCTATGATAAAATAACCAATAATAGTTTTAAATAATCAAAAATAGCCTATGATATAATAACCAATGCTAAAAAAGCCAAAAATAACCAATGCTAAAATAACTTAAGATATCTTATGATAGGAAAGCCAAAAATAGCCTATGGTAAATAACCTACAATAAAATAGCCAAAAATAATTTATGGTAAAATAACTTAAAATATCCAACAATAGCTTATGATAAAACAAGAAATAATAATTTATTTGTAAATATCTTAAAATAGCGAACAATAAATTATAGTAAAATATTTTATAATAACCAACAATGGCCTGTCATAGAATAGCCAATTTTTTTTTATGGTAAATAGCTAATAGTAAAAAATAACCTATAATAACTAACAATATTTTATGATAAAATATCCTAGAATAGTCGACAATAACCTATGATACAATAACCAAAAACAACATAGGGTAAAATAACCTAAAATAGTCAACAATAGCCTACAATATAATATCCAAAAATAATTTAAAATATATGAAGATAATTTGCATATAATAGCTTACAATAGAATAGCTTAAAATAAAATAGCTTAAAATAGTCAACAATAACTTACGATAGTATAGCCAACAATAGTCTATCATAAATTACCTAAACTAACCAACAATAGCTTACAATAGAATAATTAATAATAACATATGGTAAATTGATTAGAGTAACCAATAATAACCTATGGTAAGATAGGTAAGAATTGCCAAGAATTGCATAACATAAAAATATGTACATAACAATATGTGATAACAAAAAAATATCATTCGTTTAAACAGTGGTTCAATGGCTAAAAAATTGTTCTTTAAACATGGAAGTGAAAGGAGGTGAAGGGTTCAAATTTTCACACTTACACCTTAAGTTGAAAGATTAAGTTCTTAGTTTAATTTAGGTAGCCTAGTGAAGATTCTTAAGTGCTTGGCTTAGGTTTGGAATTCATTATTAGTAAATTTATTATTAATGATTTAACTATTAATGAATTTGATTAACTATTGTTGAATTTAATTAGTTATTAATGATTTCACCTATCCGTAGCAATTGGTTTTAGTATACTAAGGGGCTGGTCATTTTCACCATGGTAAAATTGTTCAAAAATTCACTCAAAATCTAGTGACACACTTAATGAACTTGGACACATATTAGTGTAATGGATGACCATGTTGCAAAATTGAACAAGGTGGATCTTTAATACAGGTTTGAAATATTTGTTACAAAATGGAAAAGAATCTTAGAAGTGGCAATGAACATAAGTTATTCTCAACATTTGTAAAATGTTATAGCCTACAAGGACACAAATACAAAAAAAATCTCTAATCACATGTTAGGGATTGGACAAAATGAGGATTATTAAACAATGTTTCTTGTAGATAAGGCATCATTTCATTTACTTCGTCATTTTGGTAATGGAATGTATGAAATGATCGAAAAGTTCATGGGAATCAAACTTGTTTTCAAAGCATTGCATGTCCAAGATTTATTAAATCATGGAAACAACAATTACAAGTTAGTTGGACACACTTTTGAAGATGCAATACATTTGAATGATGATTCTATGACTCAAAACACAACCACATCTTGTATGATGTTGGATGCAATGACAATAGCTAGTTCAACATCAAATTTTCAAATGTTACAAATGTTCAAACAAGAACGCCTTTAGGTACGATCCTTTTATATGATTATATGAATACAATGCCCATTCACTTGTCAAGCCCTAAACCTAGTCAATTACATGTGACAATTCCACATCTAGCCTAATTCCACAAAGCCCTATGCAAAATCAATTTCCCACAATTAGCTCATAAAGCCCTCAAAACCTTACATCCATCCACTTGCTAATAATCCTATAGATTCCAACAACAATCTTGTAATTCCCAACAACTACCACTATACATATCACTCAAACAATGCCCAATTATGTAAACATGGGAGCTCCCACTATTCCACAAAACCCAACACCCACCCATGTGCAAAATCCTCAAAACACCCAATTCAGTAAACAATCTACAAAATCCCCAAACACCAAAATATGTTAACTAGAGGAAGAATCTTCAAACTTCTACTTTAGTAAATAAAACAATTTATGACTTAAAAGGCAAATATGTGGGATGTATTGGAGTGAAGCACACATACTCCTTAATTCATAAAAATATGTCAAAGGTTACATAAAAAGGAAACCAAATGTAAATACAGTTAATGGATTAAATCAATGCCTCCGGCTTAGAGATGATGGATAAACAACTTGAATAAAACAAAATACAAGTTGACCCACACAACATAAATAGACATGGTGGAAATAATTGTTGATTTAATCAATGTGTCAACTAATTCGGCATTTGTGAAAACCAATGCTCCTACTATGAACAAACCTCAAGCATCACATGACCACATCAACAATTTGCAAACACCTAGACACCACACATTCAACTACAAAAGAAAACAATGTAAAAAATGACATAGTATCAACATAAATATAGATTTATTTATTTATTTGTTATCAAACTTTACTATGCAATTAGTTGTAGGCAATTTTTTCTTCAACCACAGATTTTGGATGCATGACATTGTGTTGAACTTAACATTTACCAACTTGATAGTAATAATAGGTTTAGAGTTCATACCTTGTTTCATGTTCAATTGTGGTGAAGGCCAAGTTAGTTGGTTAACTCTTTTTTCAAACCATCTCCGGACCTTTCTTGACCTTTAAGACTATGATGAAATACTAGATCATCAAAATATGAACTTTATGTTTGATGGGTATTGTTTGTTTCCCTTTCAATAATACACATCAATATTCAACTTGTTGATTCCATTGATTTTGTAACATGTTGTGAAACAAACAACAATGTGTGAAGACATTTGGGAAAAATGTGACATGCAAATTTGATTTTTTAATTAACTTTCAAATAGACTTTTTTTTAAATGTCAAAGGAGTTTTCAACAAACTTGCCATGTTTGTGCTTTCTATTGTACAACACCTCCAAAATCATAATCTATCCTTATTCTTTATATGGTCTCATGATCCAAAATGTTAGTGGGTATCCCTTCTTACCAAATAAATAGGGGGGAAATCACTTACATTGTTTATGTGTTTAAAAATATCATAATATTGAGCATGTTTGTACAATGTAGATCGCTTCAAGACCTTCGAATCATTGACATTGCCAAGGAGGCCACAAAATAAATCAATGATTCTTTTTTATAATCAATAATTCTTGCATAACAATATTATGCCCACCTATCTTGTGGTAGTAGTAATCTTCAACAAAGGGCCTTAAAGGTTTGGATATGAATACATGTGTGCCACCGATGGCACCCAAAATGAAAGGTAACCCACACCATGTCTTGGAGTTTGCCATGGTAGCTTACATTTTGTCTCCTTTTGGCTAAGAAATCAAGCTCATAAAAGCATTAACAATGGCATAAGCAACCTCATGAAGAACAAAATAAATTATGGATATGTATTCATCAAACAATTTTGAACATATAAAAAAATTGGCACCATGCATCAACTCATAAATTTTGTGTGCAATTCAAATCTTTACATATATCAAAGTATGTTACTTCACATCTTATTTTGCTACAAGAGGTTACAAGAGGTTTTAGTCAATTAGCAATGTCAAAACAAAATTGTTTTTGTCATTTAAAAATTTTGCACCCCATCATCATATTTAATTAATAAAAATCTCAAAAACCAAATTGAAATCCTTGGTTGCACCTAGCGCCCCAAATCAATCGACAAGTTATTTATAACAATTATCATGCAATATTGATGGAAAGCTACAAGAACTAACACATTAGCTTTAGTGGTTTCTTGGGGAACTTTATCTTTAAAAAACTACTACCATTTTCCTAGTGATATTTCTTAAGGAACATGATTATGAACATAAAAAACAACACTACAACAACATTTGTAAGTTGTGGATCATCCATGAACACAATCAAAGGGTATAACAAACGTATGAAATGAAGCAAAATTGAAAATCTTAATTGTAGGTATGAAAAAAGGCAAAATTTTGATCAAGCTTTTGAACAACGACAAAGTTGATGAGCTTTTGAACAACAACAAAGTCAATTTGTGTAGAATAAAAACTCAACACAAAACATAACAAGCTTGACAGAAAATGGTTTCGCACATAAGTGGTGCAAAAGTCATGTAGAAGCCATGTAGAAAACAAATTCCAAACAAGCTCACAACATTCAACGCAAGACACAACAACAAGCTTTTTGTGCATAGAAAAAACAAGTTCATAATGTTCAATGCAAGACACAACAACAAGCTCTTTGTGCATAAAAGTTGGTTTCATTCAAACACTTAGCGAAAGTGGAAATAATGATGGCTATGGTGTGAATGTATATCTTGGTTAAAGCAATGTTAGAGGTCATGACACATAACATCATCTTCATGTGTGAATGCACAAATTTTTTGGTAAGGATAAGTTTCATGATTACTAACATTAGATACCTTTTCTAAGAAACCTTAACAACTATTTTGATAATAGGTTTTATTACCACCAATGCTTTGACATCATGTGTGAATCTAGCTTAAATTAGTTTTTTTCAAAATGCCATTAAAAGTACATTCTTTTAATGAAGGTAGCATTTGCACTTATACCTACATGATGATTTTTTATAATAAAAGACCACCATGGATGTTGATTTTTTATTATTTTCACCTTGTAATGAACTAAATGATGAAGATGTATATTATTATAGGATTTTAATTGTGGAAATGCTTTACAAATTAAAACTTGACTATTCTTGTCTTTAATGAATATATCTCATACATGTACAAGTTTATCTTTTCCAAAACACCATACCTACCCAACTATGGTTTACACATTACACCAATGTTGGGTGGGTGTGGAACATGCATTCAAAACTAGTATCAACTAAATTCATTGCAAAGAACTAACCAATTATCATCCAAGGTGATATTCAAATTGATACCCTTTCTTTCAATTATCACCAATGAGAATTTTTCATTTTAAAACTATCTTATAAATTAAAAATTAAAAAATAATAACCACTCAAAACATTTTCAAAATATCCAAAGGAGGTTTTCAATTTTAAAGGTTTAAAATCAAGCGGCAATTTACTCTAAAGGTAAATATGCAATTCCTTTTTGTATTGGTTGTGGATGCATCACAATGTGGGTGCATTTCAAAGCTTCAATGCTTTTATTTCAATGGATCACATGGATTGACACTATTTTTAATGCTCCCGAATGTGTTAGTACTGACACACTAATGTGAAAAGGGTTTCCCTTTAGCTCACCTATATATGTACAATACATGCCCACATTTTTGGGCAAAGAATATGGAATAAACTATGGTGTTCAATTCGAAAATATCTTGAGTGCATGTTGCACACCTCATTGCTTGAATAGAATAAATTCAATAACCAATTTTTGAAGATTGTAAGATAACCAATTGCTTTTACATTTGTGAGAACCAATTTGTGAGAATAGTTGGAGATAACCAATTGTTCTTACATTTGTGAAAAAGTAACTTGAAAATTGATTTAAATTTTAAAATAAAGTTCTTGATACCTTGGACAATTCTCATAAAACCAAAATTGTTTTTGAAAAGAACTGAATTGGTTCTTATAATTATATGAAAAAACTAGAATAGTTGATTTTCACAAAATTTTGAGAACCACCCAACACTAATTTACACCCACACTTAAGTTATTGAACATAGAAAGTTTAAGCTCCAATTGCACATTAGTTGATGTTACTCTAAATAACCAATTGGCCTAGCTTGTGATGAAAATAGACTCCTTGTTCTTTCATAGCCTTACACTCTTCTTAATAACCAATACTTGACCCATACTAAGGGTTTTTTACCATTCAAGAATTCAAGGTTTCCTTTCAAGTGATCCCATGTTTATAAATATGGCTGTGGTTTTGTCCACTCAAGGATGGAGATGCAAGGAAAGAGAGCTGAACGAACCATTTTGAACATGATATTGCATTGAAGTTTAGGTTTTATTAATGGTGATGCACATGTAAGAAAAGGCTGAAGACTCATGTCTTCTTCATGTAGCATACATTTGTCAATTTGGGAAATCCCAAGGTGATGTTGCCATGTTACCATAGGATTAAGCCATTTGCACTGGATTTTTCATAAAAATAAAATTTGGTTCTTACATGCTGCTAAATAGAGAGCAAGAATTGAAATGATACATACATATCATGGAAGTCTCCTAGCTTACCTTCCATTTTTTTGAGAGCAATTTGTCAAGCACAAAATCTCAAAATTTCACCAAGAGCTCAGCAACATTCTCATCGTGCTGCAACTGTACACTTTCATACATGCCCATCTGTAACTGGGGTAAATCAAGTGACAAAGAAAAGGGGTACAAGGAGCCCAACAAAAACTCACACTGAGAAGAAACCAACATTCTTTTAGCCAGGTGCATCTCTGTTCAACCAGTTCAATTGCACAGAATGACATAGTAACTAAAGAGGTACAAAGAAAATAAGAAACATTGAGGAAAGTTTTCGAGACCCATCTCACAATCATGAAAACTCCTGTAGGGATTGATAGATACCTTGCATGAGGTCACAGTTACAAACATTCACCATTACTGAAAGATACAAACCACAGAAAGGCACCATCTAACATCAAGTTCTACAGATCACAAAGTACGAGCAAATGCATTGACTCAAGTTTCCACTGAGGTCTATGGCAGACAATCTTCAGGTGAGCACATATGAACTCTTCTCAATTGCCATGTACATATGAAATGTGTACTCTCACAATGCAGTGCCAGGCATTAGAACTTGCAATCTTTGATCATTCTACATCTCAGTGAAACCCAACAACAAAGACAACCTTCACAACATGATCCAGAATACAGACCTGGAACAGAAATGAGAGAGAAGCAAAAAAAAGTACTACCAATTCTTGAGCAACAAAAAGAAGATGGTACCTGGTGAAAAACCTAATGTTCACAACAAAGTACAAATGGGTATGTCCCTCACAACAAAAAAAGAGTCACTCTTCAGATTTTATGAACTGAAAGTTATACAGAGTTCTTGATGTAGCATCCAAACTACGGATCCTTTAACAGTTTGAACAGAAAAGTGACATGTGAGTCATCTTGGCAGCAGATCTTTGCAGAGCACAAGATGTGGACAATGACAACCTAAAATCAAACAAAAATTGACAGAACACAACAATTGCAGACACAGAGAACAAAACCTAAACATGAGAAAGACAAACATGGAAATCACAGGAGACATGGGACACAGCAAAACCTGAAAGCACTTTGCACAGCAAATCTCATCAGACCCACAAGAGGAGAAAAAACTAGAATGCTCTAGACTCAGCACGGCAAGATATGAAAAATTGGCACTGCAACTGAACATAACTGCTATAAAGTGGAACGATCAACTTCCAAACAAGAGGTTCTAATAGAAAGCAGAGTCTGACAATGCACCTCATCCATCTCTGTTCATGGTTGTGCAGTGCCTGTGTAAAACTTTTAGAAAATTGTATGTGATCTTTCATCATAGTGAATTTGCAAAGAGGTATGATTAGTCTCAAGCACTTACATACTGCTATGGAGGGCTGCTGTAAAACTCCCTGAAACAGAAACAATTCTGCAGATCATCATCATCACAGGTAAGCCTCTTTAATATCCAAGAAGGGGAAATTCAACATCTTGCAAGCAAGAAGACGAACCTTTGAGTAACAATGGAAAGTTTTTTGTGTCAGACCAGCAAATGGTCTTGAGACACATGCATGGCTTTTACCATTTTTATTTTTTGGGTGTAGTCTCAAATGGGGATAACAACAAGTGAGCGTTCTGAAAAAATTGACGACAAGTTTGTTTCTCCAATGCTCATTTCACAGGACACAAAACCGTGACATACATATATATCAAAGGGTAGAAACACCGATGGATGAGGTGTAGATGTTGATTACATAATAGAGGGGAGAAGGAGAGAGATGAGTGTATGAATCCAGGAGTCATAATAATGCTGCTGCTGCTGCAGCTGCGGCAGCAAATCCATCCAATGCTGCAGACCTAATAAGGGGAGAAGGAGGAAGCATCATGATGGATTTACACCTTGAAAGGAATAACCTTCCTGAGGATTTCTTCACTGAGGGCCTGGACCTGTTTGTCAAGGCTTTTCAAAGTTTCCTCCTTCTGCTCCTCCAGATTTTTCAGGGATTGAGCAAGCTCCTTTTCGATACGTGCTCTGGATTCCTGAAGCTTCTCGTCCAAGGCGGCAGCGGTTTCCCTCTTCGTCTGGTTGAGTGCCAGGGTGGTCTCGATACGGGCGGCCTTAATGATAGCCTCCGCCTCTTCTTGAAGCTTCTTGATCTCTCCGGAGTTATCCCTAACTCCTAAGAGCTTGGACCTGATGGTCTCGTCACGAGCGTCCATCACCTTCGCCACAGGTTTGAACCATATGTTGTCGAGTGCCACCATAAGCAAAAGAAACTGCACGGCGATGATAGGCAGCGTGAGGTTGAAATCGAAAATCTTACCTTTCTCCTCCTCTGCCAAAGCCGGCAACACCATGAGCGCGTTCATGGCCACGATCGTCGCATTCCGCAACGCGACATTCTTGGCTGCCGAATCCACAAGACTCGACATCGCAGATTTCACCGAATCCTCAAGCTCTGCGAGAGTGACGGATCCAAGGCGTGCCTCTACAGCCAACCGCGCCACTCTCTGCACACTGTGCATGGACGCCACCGACACAACCCTCTTTGCCATAAACAAAGACGATACATGCCCAGCAACACTACTGCCGGAGGTCGACGCAGACTGCATTTGCGCCAGAAGAGCTGTCCCTGCCGCCGCAGCAGCAACAGTAGTAACGGAGCTGCTCATGACTCCCGCCATCGCCGCGACACACTTTCCAAAGATTTTCCGTCACAGAATCGACACCAAACCGACGGCAAATGCTCTGAAATTTTGACGAGCTTGCGGGAATTGGAAGCTGCAAATGTCGACAAACAAAGCGATGCTGCGACGAGGACTCGAGTGGATGTGGAAGGAGAGGAGGAGAGGAGAGGAGCAGCCATTTTTAATATAGCCAAAAAGAGAAATAAAAATTTTAAAAGCGCTAAAATCAAGTGCTATTTTTAATTTTCTATAGCCGTAAGTATTTTTTTCTCTAAAAAAATCGCCAAATTTATATACATGGTTCAAGTAGGTAGCCAGAAATACAGAAATATAATTCAAATTTTTTTTAACTTTCACATTTAGATTGGAGCTAAATTTGGCTAAAACTTCCTATGGATGTTCGCCATTTTGGAGTCTGGATTTGCTATTATCCACAGGGGCAACAATTGAAAGGAAGGCCACAGGTGCATCATCCCCATCATCATCTTTTTCTCTTTTTCTTTTTCTTTTTCTTCTTGGGGCAAAGGAACATGATTTGTTCCTTTGGGTTTTGCTCTTCTAAGTTGGACTTGGGTGCTCTCTCTTTGTTCCTTTTCTTTTTCCCCCCTTCTGTTGGGTGTTTTGTTTAATGGAGTTTGTTAGGGTTTCATTAGTACAAAGTTTAATAATTTTTTTGATCTCGCCTATATTTTCATCTTGCCTATATGGATATGAAAATGCAAATTAACATGTGTTTTTCACAATTATATTTTTCATAGTTTTTTGAATTCAATCCAAAATTGATTAATTTCAAATCAATTTAAATTCAATGGAATACGAATTCCATTCAATTTAAGAATTTGAATTCAATTTAACTTATTTTTTTATTAAATTCAAATTGAATTGAATTGAATTCAAGTTGCATGCATTGTCATTCAATATTTCCATTCGAATGAAATTAAAATTCCACAAACTCAACTTATTTTTTCATCATTTCATCATCAACTTTTGAAACCTTTAATGAAACTTAAGTGCATATAAGTTTATGAAGGAGTTGTTCAAATTCTTGAAATGAATTCATGTGGTGAAACTAAAGAATGTTTGTTAAAATGTGTTACCTTTAAAGCAACCTTGCATGTCATCACAAATACCAAGGTTTATTTACATGTAATTTAACAAGCATGAGTTTTGATCAAAGCTTTCACAATTGGGTAAAATTTCATTAGATATTATTATTATTTAGAGCAATGCTACAATGAAGGAAAGTTCAAAGAGATAAGCTTGAAAAAAATTATTATTATTATTATTTTAAATAACCTCTAGATATGAAGGCAAAAAATTGATTCTAAATTGAAAAAAATAAAAATGAATTAGCATTGATGAGATTCAAAATGGTGGCATACCATCATGAATGCACAAAGTTTTGGAGCATGCCACACAAGTCTTAACAAATAGATGTTGTAAATGGTGTTGTGGAACATTATCAAATGTATTCTCTTGCCACTAAACAATTGGAGGTGATATTCAATATTGTCAAGCGGCTTGAATTGAACCTATTTACCTCTAACTATGAAAGGTGTTTAAGATCTTTTTTCCTAAATAATTATTGTTAGTTGTTTTTACAAGATGAACTTTATTTGACCTTGCCAATTTCCATATTGGACAATTTCAACATATGACAATCTTGAATAAAACCTTTCTTATTAGTTGGAAACTAATTGCATTAATAGGTGAAAGCGTGGTAAAATATATTGAAAAGGGAATGTTTGTGATTATATAATGTATCATGCATATAAACATTTATATCAAAATAACATCAAATGGGTGAAAGTAAAATAATAAAAAAATGTTAATTTGTGTTAAATTAATGAAATCTACTTGCAAAACATAAAAAGCAAATGAACCTTTTAAAAAATCAAAAGTTGATTCCAATGAAGATGAAAATTTTGGGTTTGTTGGTATTTTAACACAAAATACTCAAGTAATATGTGTATTCTTGGTTAGGATATAAAGATGATTATATTCTTGACACGTGGGTTATTTATTTATTTATTTATTTATATTTATTAGAATCTAATTCAGTTGTAATTCACAAAAGTTAAAATTGCAAAAAATAGATTACAAAAGTTACTTGTATTTTGAAAAACCTAATTTCAACCTAGTTTTACAATGTGAATGTCTAAAATTAATGCACAATAGTGAAAAATTATTTTGTTTTCCATCATTCATGTACAAACATTCAATGTACAAATTTTTTATGATGGGTTTTAGTTACTATTTTGAATCTATTTACATTCAACCTTGACAAAGTAAATTCATTATATATTTTATTATGTTTTCACCCTAAAGTTAAAACCACTAACAATAGCAACCTTAAATTTTTTATTAGTTGAAAACTAACTTGAACTAAAAGGATTAGGTGACCTAACACCCACCAATGGACCATCCACTAGAAACCAATGCAATGTTAACCAAAATCAACTCTTTGCTTGTTTGTCACTGAAGCTTTGACATAATTTATGCAAGTTGAAAATAATTTTGAACCTTTATTAAAGAAATTTGGAGCATTAATGGTCCTTAGAAGGACAAATCAACTAGTTTTTGATTTGTAGGTATTACAAAAGTTGACAAACAATTTTAACATGATGGACCCTTATTGCAAAGGTAAACCTAATATAACCTAGGAACTACCAACATGTACTACATACAATGTGTTGGAATAACTAGCCCAAATTTCCATCACCATCCCTAGTTCCAAATGGATTAAAGAAAAAAGCTTGGAGCAAAACCCTTGGGCATCTACTTTTACCAATATTAAATGTCACATTCCATGATGCCATCCCACATATTATAATCAATTTTGGCTTGCAATGAGGCCTCAAGCTTTTCATATGCACCTTTTTCTTCCTTCCCCCCTAACCATGCACCTCTCTCATTTTGTTTTTCCCCCTTCACTCAAGTTACTAAACTAGCCCAACATCAACTTCACTTAACAAATTCAATAACTACAACAAAACATAAAGTAATAAAAAGATTCATTACAAAAGAATGTGGTCTTTCTCACACAAAAAATTGTGACTCATCATGACGCATGCATGAGGTCAACTTTGTAATGTTTTCTTCACAACAATAATTTGCATAATATGTAAAACTATTACATGTTACAAACATTTGAATTGTTTTGAAAAAAAAAAACCTTCTCCCTTTTTCATTACCTTTAGGTCACAATGCAAAATATTGTTTCTTGTGTGATTTACTCTATTTTGAATTTTATTGTGTTGGTATACAATATATTATTATGTATGCAATAGCTCTGTAATCTAAATATGTAGTATTTTACATTGATAGTTACTAATGATGCAACACATATAATCTTAGCTAAAATACAATAGAGAAATCTATAAAATCAAGGAAACACAACACTAAAACCATGAATTTGGTCAAAAATTGGGTGAGATTAAAAAAAAAAATTAACATTCAATGAGGGGTGAAACTTATAATAACATCAATTTTGTGGTAAATTGAGTTTCATCCTATTTTGACCCCCTCTTTCCTTTTTCTTGAGCACTTCCACTATTACTACATATATTTTCATTGCTCCTACTTGCACATCTACTATAATTACTTTTGAAACTTGTGCATTTAATGCTAAATTTCAACATTTCATACCATGATTTGATAAACTTTCCTTATTTTACAAACCCCACTAAAAATGGGGTTTGGGAGGTGAAAGGAGACCCAAACATAGGGCGAAAACAATGTGACTTTAAGGAAAATTCTAATGTGTAAAAACTTTTGCTTCCTTTATTCAATATATGATTTTACTCTACGTTATATATGTATAGAATCTCATTCATAAATCTCACATAGTATGAAAATTAAATAAAGGTCCAATGTTCATTAATTTTTGTAAGATGAAATATGGATCAAATTCCAAATAAAAGAACCTTCTTCAAAACAATAGATAGTCAAAACAATGTGTAATTGATAATTTTAAAAATTCATAACAATTATTACTTTGAGATTGTTAACATTCCTTCAATAGCTTTAAATTGATTGAGAAAAAATCACAATTTGAATTCAAATTGAATAACACAATGAACAAAGGTTTTGATAATGAACAATTTTGATAATCATGGCACAAAATATTGATACAAGTCACATATTTTTATTTTCATGGATTATATTGTAATATCTAAAATGTGGACTTGCCCTAATTTCTAAGATTAAATAACTTTGGTTTGTAGTTGATGGCCTTAAATTAACACAAACAATCCCACACAAGTGCAAATTGTTTTTAGTGCACATTAGTAAGCATAGATTTTATTCAAAATTGCTCTCTACCTACTAACAAAACAATGTAATCATACTCTCAAAAGTACTTATAATGTTCACAATATGTGGTTTTAACTCATTTTGATTTCTTTATAAAAAAATTTCACACAATTTTTTCACTACAATTTTTTTTTATAAAAATTCCATGTCCTCTATCATCATCAATAATCAAAATCTATGATCAAGATCCATAAGTCCTTTAGAAAAACACAACAATTCAAAATAGTTTCATTGTTTCCTTATCAATATTCTACTACTTTCCTTGCTTAGAATTGAATATGTCAAACATTTGTAACATTAAATGTAGAAATTCAAAATGGAAAACAAGAAAATTTGTGGTTTGAAACCCAATAGAACTCTAAACTACTCACCATCTCTATTTTAATCTCCAACAACTCTCTATGTTTTCTTTGTGTATAAGAAAAAAAAAATCTCTCAAAAATCATCAACTTCCATATCTACATCCTAAGTTCTTTCCTTCCAAAAGTAATTTGAATTCTCAAAATAATGAAATGTTTTCATCCTATCCAACTCATTAGTTATATGCATTCTATTTTATTGAATCTCTACCATTCTTTTGATTATATTCTACCTTGTTTAATCTTTGCCATACACTTGAAAATAACACACATGCATTACCTATAACATAAATGCATGGGAATATATATATATATATATATATATATAATCTTTAATAGCAATTAATCTGGATAGTAATGTGATTTCCCACATTCATTCATGTAGCATATCATATGTTGCAAAATTAATAAAATTGTTTGAATCAAAAGATGTTGTGACAAAGATGTGTCTAAATAATAGATTACACACATTGAAACTAAAGAGAACAAAAGTGTTATGTATTTAGTTATCGATGTCTAGGGGCCAACTATTGTTAATAATGGGACACCCAATAGTGTTGTCATTGCATACATGACTCCACAACTAGTAGACGCTCATTATTGGTGGAACTAGCTAGCCCTTAAAAACCTATTATAAAATATAATTGATTTAAAAACAACATAGTTTGATAAGTAGGTACTTAGTAGGAAGCACTTGAATTACAACAATGATGTAATAAGTTCCTTGTTTTAATGTAAACATTGTATATGCCATATGTAGTATTGTATAGTATCAAATGTCAAAGGTTGGTAGAAATTAGAAAAAAAGAAAACATGAAAATACAATTTACAATGCCGAACTTCATTTGGACCTCTGATAGAGTAACACGTGAGATGAACTTTATAAAAATTGGTTATGAAACACATGCACATGTTTCAAAAAAAAAATGGAACAACTATCAACCGTTGGTGCACTACTACTTGATGATGATGGTTTGCCTTGAATGATCAAAAACATGCCTACAAGTTATAATACATTCCGTCCATTAATTTTTTGAAAGATGGCCAAATTTGACATTGCAATCACTAATTACCAATTTAATGCAAGAATAAACATTCATAAAACATCTTAAGTTGATTAAAACTAACATGTTAACCTTTTATACATGAAAGAGATACCGTAATTATAAAGGAAAATCCAAAAGAAACTTCACATCAATGAAAGGTGAAGAGACCTTTAAAGTTGTTAGCAAAAAGAAATTACTAAAATGTTTTTCTTTTGAAAAATTATTGATATACATATTATATCCAAATATATATAAGGCAAGAATAGTAGTACATAATTTTATAATAAGAAATAATTAAACATTGTGACAATAGAATACCATGTAAGTTGCATGTTTTAACATTCGCATCATGAGACGTTAATGACCTTACAATATGGTATGTGGATATTAGAGCCACACAACACGTGTTATGAAAGAAAATCTTTCATCAACTATGAAGCATGTGATACTTGGCAAGTTGTATTCTTGGGTGACAATACAATTCACCAAATAATGGGATAGGGAGAACTAGTAGTTAAAGACTACTTGATGGGAATTTTTAAAAGTCCTTGATGTTTTAGATCTTCTTAGTCTTAAAAAGAATTTATATTTTTGCCAAACAATTTGACATATTTGGTGAATTTTTTTTTTATCAAATCTAGAGAACATGCACTTTCAATCAAGTGAAGTGAATGTAAAAATTTGGATTTGAATTTGATTTGTACAAGTCAAGAAAAACCATTAGACCCAACAAAAATGTATTTTTTTCCTTGCTAGTATTAGTCTTAATAAAATTGATTTATAGCATCTTAGATTCAACCATATCAACAAGAAAGATTGAAAGATACTCAAAGTATATCTTAAAGTGTGGATTCATTTAATGAAATTCCTTCACTTTATGTAAATGTTCTATAAAAAATAAACAACATCATGCATGATGTCCCAAATGGCAACTACAAGGGTGAATGAAACACTTGACTTTGTTCATTTTAACATTTATAGACCATCACAAATCAATGTAGATTTTGGTTGTAACGGTTTAAAATATTTATTGATGACCTTTAAAGATATGATTTCTCTACTTTGTCAAACACAAATATGAAATATTTGACAATTTTTTATAATAATTTTTAAAAATCTAAAATGCCAAACTATCACAAGATTAAAAATGTGAAATCTAATAATGGCAATGAATACAAATCCCATGAATTTAATGATTATTTTCTAAAAATGGGACTAAAAATAGTTCACCACTCTTTACACACCAAAACAAGATGGTGTTTTAAAACATAAAAATAAAACTTACTTGGTGTTAGTATTCTTGCAATGTTGTCACATGCTTCCTTACCTAATTTTTTCTCGAAGTGAAGCATTACTTACAACCAATTATTTTCAAGATAAAAGCCCAAACAAATCTATAACAAATAATCACACCCCTTATGAAATTTGATTTGGCTACAAGCCTTCATTGTCACATGTTAATGGGCAAGTTAATTTTTAGGATTAGTTCAGATTTAGACGGTATCTTGATGACTCCTTGTTACAAGTGGTATGTGAAAGCATTTATTTATAATTCCTAATTACTTAAGTAATGAAACTATTAAATTGAACTTAATTAGTTCCAAAATGATGTGGTGGCAACTAACTTGTCATCACATCCTTACTAATTTGGAGGATAAGACTTGGAGTGAGTTGGATCACATTTCTAACTAGGTTTTTAAAAGTGATAGGTAGAAAATCAACCAATTAGTTTTGGTTAATTAGTTGGTCAACTGTTTAGTTACCATTAGGAAAGGGCTTATTTGGGGAGTTTGGTTAATTTGTAGAACAAGGAAGGTGGGAAGACTAGGATTTTGGAGAAGGGGAACATCTTCTCATCTTATCTTCCCCATTATTGTGTGTGGTGTCCTTGGAGGAGTTTTTAAAGGTAATTATAGAGGAGAAGCTAAAGGAAGTTTTTAGTTTGTGGAGGAATTATGTTGTACTTAGGGATTGGGAATAAGAATGTGTGGGTTTATGGAAAAGTTATTTTTATTATACATCCACTATTAATCTTCTTAATTTTTCTTAACTAAAGGAATTATGTAGATAGGTCTTCTTGCTCTTTAGAAACAATGTTGTAGGAAGGTAAACAACCTTATGGCAAGCTAAAAATGTTGTTGCAAGCAAATAAGAGGTAGGCAATAGTTTGTAAATGGTACTTGGTAGTTTACAAGTAGTAATGAAAGTGAACTTATTAGTTGTGGGCGGTGTGTTTTGATTTGGTTGCGGTGGTTTGTCATGTATATTTTTTATTCCTAGAGCTACCTACCACTATTAAAATTCCTACTTTTTCAAATTAACCAAGTTGACTAAATGGGTCTTTTTTATTAGAGGACATGTATTTTTGACTAAAGGCCAAGGACTAGAATGACAATGGGTATTTTTTGACTGATCAATTTGACTCAAGTGACCAATTTGACAATTAGTCAAATTGAACATCTAATCAAATTATATTTAAAATACCACCTAGTCAAATTGGTTATTTTCCTAGTAAAAAAAACCACCCAATTTAATCAAATTAGCAAGTGTCTTAGTCAATTAAAACACCTATTATATTCAATCAATAGGGTTAACTAAATAGGCCTAATCAAAGTGGCTAATGGCCTAATCAAAAGGGCCAATTACAAATTTTAATATTAGTTGGGTATCTTAGGACTACATTTAACATTTTGACTATGTTTGACCAATTGGGAAAAAAATTGGAAAATGTAAAAATTAGCTAATCATAACTAAATGAATCATGAACAAATTAAATCTGATTAAATTAATTAATTATATGGGGTTTATTTAACTATGGTTAAATTGACTATATTGAAATTAAGCATGGCTCAACTACCTATCAAAAAATTAATTAAAATTAAAATTAATTTAACCATTACTAGTTGGGCCATTATTGGTTTTGCCATAATGAATTTAACCATGGTTAATAGAGCATAATTAAATTCGCTATATTTATTTTTAACATATTATTATTTTACCCTAATAAATTTAACCATGATCAATAGACCCATAATTAATTTAAAATTATTGTCAATTTAGTCATGGTTAATTTTTTCATAATTATTTTAAACAATTTTATTTTAGCCATAATTATTTCATTCATGTTTATCTTAGTCATAATTAATTTTTTCATAATTGGTTTTGCCATAAAATATTTATTCATTAGTTATTTTAGCCAAATTTATTTACTCATGGTTAGTTTAACCATTTTTATTTTAGCCATGTTAATTTTGCCATAAATATTTTAACCATTTGATTTTTTCCATAAATATTTAATACATTTTTATTTTAGCCATAATTAATTTCTTGCATAGTTTTTCTTGCCATAAATATTTTTTTATTAGTTAGTTTAACCATATTAACTATATTAGTGGATAGTTTAACTATATTTATTTACTCATGGTTAGTTTAACCATTTCTAATTTAGCCATGGTTAATTTGCCATAATTATTTCATTTATGTTTATTTTAGTCATAATTAAATTTTTAATAATTTTTTTGCCGTAAAATATTTATTCGTTACTTAAATTAGCCATATTAACTTTATTAGTGGTTAGTTTAGCTAAATTTATTTACTCATGGTTAGTTTAACCATTTTTACTTCAGCCATGGTTAATTTTGCCATAATTATTTTAATCATTTTTATTTTAGCCATAATTATTTCATTCATGTTTATTTTAGTCATAATTAATTTTTTCATAATTGTGTTTTCCATAAAATATATATTCATCAATTAGTTTAGCCATATTATTTTTTAAAATAATTAATTTAGTTAAATTCATTTACTCATGGGTAGTTTAACCATCTTTATTTTAGCCATAGTTAATTTATGCATAGTTGGTTTAACCATAAACTATTTATTCATTGGTTAATTTAACCATATTAACTTTATTCATGGTTAATTTAGCCATTTATAGTTTACCCAAGGTTAGTTTGGTCATATTTACTTTACTTATGGTTAGTTTAATCATGGTTATTTTATCATAATTATTTTTTAATTTTGGGTTGGTTCAGTCATTATTAGTTTAATAATCATTAATTTTCTCATAATTACTTTAGTTGTGGCTAGTTTAAACATTATTTAACCAATCATTAATTTTGCCATGATTAATTTTTCCTAAGTTGAATTAGCCATCTATTTAACTTATGTAATGTAAGACATGCCTAAATAAATCAAATGCAATTAGTGTATATGTAGGTGTATTTATTTATACATACCTTATTTATACTACACCTATTTGCCTATATTTTAACCTATAGATAACCCAGTTGCATAGGCTAGGGTAAACCATTTATATACCTATGATAAATTACTAAGTGGTTAACTAGTTATTTACTTAAAATACACGAATGAATATGTAATTAAATAGTTAAATAGTTAAATATTACAAATGCATTATTGATAATATATAATGAGTTAGGTCAAATTTGTAATGATTAGTTATTATTTGGTTGTAATTATCAATCAACAATATAGTATATTATAATTATTTTATATTTTATATAATTCAAGGATTTATAATATGGTTGTAATTATTAGTTATAACTAAATAATTAGATATTAACTATTAATAATTTTAAATTTAATTAACACACATATTTACCTACCTCTTTATTTATTTATTTTACTTAATTTATGTGTCTTACATAGTTATTTAAGAATAATGTTGTGCGAACTAAAAGGTTCTAATGTTGTGTGGACATGAAAATGTTTCTCCTTCCCAAAAATTTGTCCCATATTGTTTGTCATCCTTTCCAAATGATGAACAATATAAATAGATGCATCATAAGCATCCAAGACATAACAAATATTTTAAAAAGGAAGGCCATTTGGGATGAGCTAATTGAAAAGGTTCAACCTTAAAGGCCAAATTCAAAATGAAATAGGATTTTCCTACCTAGGTTGCCTTAGCCTACTTTAGACTTCTATATTTAATTATTAGTTATAGGCTCCTAGACCTAGGCCTGGGAGTTTAGGTTGTAGGTTCTTAAACATAAGGACCTTACGAGTAAGTATTTAATTTTAGGTCTAAACTAGGTTGTTCAGGTTCTATCCACATGGCATAGCCTAGTGGCCAATGTTTAAAAGCTACATGGCATAACATAATGTCCAATGTTTAAATGTCACATGACATAACCTATATGGCCAATGTTTAAATGCCATGTGGCATATAGCCTAGGTGGTCAATGTTTTGATGCCACATGCCTTAACTTGAGTGTCCATTGTTTAAATGTCACATGGCATTTGCTTAGTCAAAAAATCATTTGATTGTTATATTGGCCAATCAAAATGATTAATCAATAGTACTAGTCAAAATGACTAGTCAAAAATGTCAACTTAGTCAAAAAATACATGGCCTAGTCACAATGGATAGGTTCAAAACGACTTGTCCAAAACAACTAAAAAGTTTTTTTAACACCTATCCAAAATGGGTATTTTTTCACCAAAATTTTCTAATTAAAAAAAAGGAATTCTAGTAGTGTGCATTGGAGGTGCGACACATCGATGCAAATAAGAGATTTTTAAGGACGAACTTCAAAAACTAATTACCGGATTAAAGAATGATAAGTTGGCTTTTGTATTGTTATGTGTTCTTTTGATATAAATGGTCTGCGAGATGAATGTTCACTACAATCAAACTACCATGCTCTTATGTTTTGTTATGCAAGGAATTTAGTTTGATTGTAAGAAGTCAATATAGATAGGTAAACTAATAAGGCACATTGGGAAATGATGAAAAACTTAGGAGTTAAAGAACTTGCTTGAGGTTTTTCCATTGTTTTTGAATTTGATATGTTAAAGTTATTGTTCCATGTTGTGGGGTTGAGGGAATGAGACTTATTTGGGTATGGGAACTTTGAAGGAAATGTTAGTTGCAATTTGTTGTTGAATTTAGGATGGGTAGTTATTTTGTCAAAATTCATGGGGATGCTTGATGTGTTGAAAGAATTGTGAAGTTGTGATGTGGGTATGTGCAACTTGTTCATGTGGAAGTTGTAAGTTGGATGTGTCTAGGTATGTTGGGTATGTTGAGAGTTTGAAACAATACTTGACAAGGAAAATTTGTGGACTTGTGTGGGGAACAAAAACCTACAGAAGGCAATGATAGTTCATGAGAGAGGCTTGCAGTGATTTGATCCCAACTAGGTGCCATAGAAATGATTTGATTGTTTCTATCAATCGACATTGTGCACCCATAAGCAAATTCTAGCATAAGATATAAATGTTGTAAGTTGATTTTAACTATTAATTACATTTTATGGCATTGATTGATGTCCTTCTTTCTTTTCATTACAATACTTTTTCCCTCCCACCTATTCCCCACTCGTCTATTCATCTACCTACCGACCCATATACTTACCTACCTTCCTTTCCACCTTTTTACATACCAACCCTTTAGGTAGGTACCTACCAGACCCCACCTATATGCTTGCACCTACCTACATGGTTGTCATTCCAATAGACCTTGCAATTATAAAAAATGATGAAGACAAAAATAAAATGAAGGTATTGCATAGATCTTGGACTTGTTCACTCAACAAATATTTAAAAGCATGATTAAAATATTTGTCATTACCCATATAAGGGTATTACATATATGCATTGGCTTGAAAAAAAATGTCTTAGGGTGTTTTGAAGATATTGCACAAAGTTATAAAAATCCAAATCATGTGAAATACCCCATTAAGGCATTAAGTTGTCAAAGGATGTTTTTCATTGTGATGAAGGGATTGCAACTCAATGTATCTGTTCAAGGAATATGGAATTTTGTTTCAACTTTGGTGCATTTAATGCATGTTGTATTTAGAATTAAACAACTAGGTCTAAATTTAGCAATTTGGTTTGTTTTAATGGTGTACTTTAAACAATGTGGATTAGATTTATAAATATTATGTTCATATAATTATTTATGTTGTTTAACATTATGGTGAACATGATAAAGGTATTATTCGCACATAAGAGCCTTGGTGTTGGAAATATAATAATGTCTACATGATAGGGGTATGGCACAAAATTACAAAACTTTGGGTGGATAATTATGAAGATATTACCTATACATTAAACCCTTGGTATTGAAACATGAAAATAATGTTCAAGATGATGAGAATACTCTATGCAATGATCATTCGTAGAAATCAACCAAAATGTAACCATTCCATTTATAACTACATGCGACATGTGGTCATTTGCGACTAGATTTGGGAATATTTGCAATTACAAGACTAACTTTCAACTATTTTGGTCATTTTCACAACTATGATGCAACTATTAGAAATTTCATCCTATTGGTTGCATCAATTTTACATTTATTTTCATTCATTAATAGATTGATATGTCCCATTAGTTGTAATAATCACCAAATTAGTTGCATCCTAAAGGTATTTTACAATGACATAAGGGTGTATTTTTATGTATGTACTAAAATTATATATATATAATATGCATACATATGTATATTGTTCATATAATGAATCTCAAAATTAATATTTGAACATTGAATTTATTTATTCAAATATGAAAATTGACATTTCAATTATGAAAACTATTTTTTTTTAAATATTAAAATTTGAAACTTGATATTTGAATTTGAAAATTATTTGAATATGATATTTTCAATTTCAATTCCAAAAACATTATTTGATCTGAAAATTAATTTTGAATTCTAAATTAATATTTTCGAATCCAAAAATTAGTATTTCAATTCAGAAAATTATTAATTGATCATAAAAAATGACATTTTAATTTTGAATATTTTTATGTGAATATGAAAATTTATATTTCAGCTCTGAATTTTTTTCATTTGAATTTTAAATAATCATTTGATTCGAACCTCAAATTTCAATTCCAAATTATTATTTTGGATTTTCAAAATTAATATTTCAAGTCTGAATATTAGTAATTCAGTCTAAAAATGGACATTTCAATTTTCAATATTATTATTTGAATTTGAAAATTAACATTTCAATTCTGAAATTTTTTATTTAATTTCAAAAACTTATTTGATCTAAAAATTGATATTTGAATTCCAAATTACTATTTTGGAATCTTAAATTTATATTTTAATTCAAAAAATTATTTATTGAGTTTCAAGGGTTTTTTCTATTACTGTTATCCATGACAAATCACTTTTATAGATAACTATAAATGATTATGTTTATTAAATTTAAATGACACTAAATAATTATTGTTATAACATAGACTTCTATATTATATAATTTATATTCTTATATTAGAAGAAATTAATTAATTAAATTAATGTGACATTACTTTAACATTATTGTAATTACCTCAGATAAGAATTAATTAGTATGTGCATAATTATTTTCTAATTGAACCTAATTATTCACACTCTTTAATTTATAATTTCAAACCTGAATTAAAATTTTGGAAAAATTATAGTGTAGTTAAAATAATTATTTTACTGATTTTAATTTCACAAATTATTATATAATATTATTATCTTAAAAAATTCTATGGTTAATCATCTATGATAAATATTTTATATTAATTATGAAAATTAATGTTATGTTTTAAAAATTATTGTATTTATAATTAATGAATACGAAGAGGAAAAAATTACTTGACCTATAATAATTTTTACAACAATAAATGTTATTATACAACAAGTGATGTAATTAGTTGAATAATAAATTAAAAAAATTTGTGTAAGAATTTACTTTTTAATAACAATTGTTAATTCATTATTTATAATTTTAAAATAAATATTTAAAATATTTAATTTTAAATTATAGTCATTAAATTAATTTCACATTCATTATATTATATATAATTCGATCAGATTGTTTAAAAATAAAATATTTTTATCATTTTATTATTTATGAGTTATGTATTAATAACTTGTAAGTAAGTAGATAGCTAAGAAAGTAAGGCATGGAGAAAGTTTTGGAGTTAGAATTTAGTTTGTAAGGAAGTTGCAGGTTCAAAACTTATCCCATATTGTTTGTTTTTCATTCTTATTTTGAACACTATATAAATAAGGGGGGTGTGCTCATCCAATTTCATATTAAGAAATTTGTGCATATGGGATGAGCTAATCAAAAAGTTCAACCCAAAGCAAAAAAACAAATAATGCACAATTTTAAAGTACTTACCTCCCTAACATACTTATTTATTTAGGTAGGTAGGTATGTAGTTTGACCTACCCGTCTAGGTCGACCTATGTACCTACCTACTTATTTTTTAACTTAAGTAGGTAGGTAGGTAGGTAGGTAGGTAAGGATTGTAGGCACCTATTAATGTACCTACCTTGGTACTTACCAACTTAATATTTTTATTTTTATTTAAAATTTTAATGTCACATGGCATATTTACATTGGGTCACGTGTCATAATATAAGATCATCTAAGTATTTGAATTGAACATCTTAGATTATTTCAAAATAATAATAATAATATAAATAATCATATATTAAAACACGTGGCAGCACATAATTTGCTTTCAATTGTAACCAAAATAGTTGCATCTTAATTGCATGTGACAATGAGTATACAATGAAATCAAAGGATGAAATGTATTTGTTGATTTTTTCTTTCATACAATACCTTTTATCATTTGCGACTAGTTTATCACATGCGACTTGTCTTAGGCGACTAAAAGGATTTTAGTTGCAAAATGTTTCTTGCAACTAAAATTTAGTCACAAAGAGTAATTGAAAATACATGTTTTTCTTCTAGTGGATGAAGGTTGGGAGGATTAAGATGAAAGTATTTATTACACACCAATGGCTAAAAACAAGAGTGTATAAAGGTATTATTAATTTTAAATTGAAATTGAAATCCCAAATAATTGGGGTATTGAACAATTTTTTTTGGAAAGAATGACCCCACCAACCTTCTTGGGAAGGTTGGGAAGGTCCAAAAAGGAAATAATTAAATTATCACCTTGGGGAGGAACAAATAGTACAACTAATTGCAATTGTTCATCTATAATGTTCATATTGAAATAAAATTTTCAAGGTTTACTCTAAACCTATTTGATTCAACTTGATCCTCTAACATAGATGTCATTGATTTATTTGTTGCACCATGCATTAATCCATCGACTGTCAACAAAACTATCCCATCCATGCTTGGTGGAGGTTGAGTATTCTCCAACCTTGTGTGAAGTGCCATTCTAATCAATTTAACAATAACCAAGAAATTCAACAAACATTAAACCAAAAAAAAAACCTCATTGCAATCCTAAACAAAATTCATTATAAACAAAATGTAGGGTTTAGTTGTTTAGTTTAGGGTTTATAGTTGAAGAGGAAAATAGAAACAAAGGAGGAGATGGAAAAATAATAATAATTATAAACCAACAAAAAATCCAAAATAAAAGGACTGCAAATAAACAAAGAAAAAAAGATTAATTAAAAAAAAAACACAAAAAGGAAATTTTAAAGAAAATAAACAAAAAAAAGTAACAAAAATTGAAAAAGTAGAAAACCCTTTCCATTGTAATTTGTCCTCTACATCCTAAGTATTGACTCTGTTATACTGGGCTTAAGATATAGGTAGGGTTGAGGGTTTAGTAAACCCTAAACCCTAAACAATCATGCTTGTGTATATTCCAGATATATGTATTCTAATTCTCATTGTTGTCCCAGTGCTGCAGTAGCTCCTCCCCAACAGCACCATGATGAGTCATGACTCATGAGGAAGGCCAGTTATGATGATGTCTGTCACCCATGATTCACCAACACAATTTAACATGGCAATTATATGACTTGAGACCTACCAGAATTGATGATAGGCATGCTGTTGTTTAATACTTTAGTACCTTAGCCATTTCAACACATGTTCATTCAATAATTAATTAATTAATTTTGAAAATTTGAAATTTTCATTTCAACAAATGAAATATTCCTAAATATTCCCTATTATCCTTCACAATTTTTTCTTAAAAATTTGGAAGAAATAAAATTTGAAAATCTCAACATTTTGAAAAATAATATAATTAGTGTTGAATCGGCCAAGGTACTAGGGTAATCTACTTGACTTGACTTGATTTTTTTAAAATAAGTTTTTTAGAGAAGGATCCCTTTGATTGGCCCATCACCAATATTTTTGGAACATGGGGGGCACTCCCCAGCATAGATGCCTAAATATGCTTCCCTTTGCCTCCTTCCCCTCCCCAACCCACCCCCCCCTTCCAACTTATATACATGGAAGTTGAACCAATGGCCAAACAATACAGGATCGAAAACAAGGTGCTATTGGGAACGTCGTAGGGAACACATTGTGAACTTGGGGAACTTGATGGGAACATATCAGGAACACAGTGGAAACTTAATTAGTTGTGGGGACTCCCAAAGTTCAACCTTTTTCTTATAGTCATGGGCATCTTTGATTGGCCCATCACCACCAAAAAATAAATAAAAAATCAAGCTTTGAACAATCCCAAAATGGATATATTGTAAGCTCTCCCCCATTGGGTTGCTTATATAAGTTACAAGAGTATAACTTAGGGCCAATGATATGGGATAAAGTGAGGAGCTATTGGGAACATGTTGAGGAACACATTGGGAACTTTGGGGACATGTTGAGAACTCATTGGGAGCTTCATGGGAACAACAAAAAATCCAACACCTCCACCCACTCCTAAAAGAAAATAAAAAAGTTGCCCCCATGGGTGCATCTTGCCTCACCTCATTGGCTGCAAGAGTTGTTTTGGGGGCCTACCTGGGTTCTTTGCCATTTTTGGCCTAGGCTAGTAGCAAGGGGATGAACTATGGGTGTATCTCAAGAGCCCTTGGTTGTAGGTTGTTTTAGCTATTGGAGAGGGGCTTTATATTGGAAGGAAGCTAGGCACTTTGAAGGGGGATTATGTGATGACCCATTTAAAGTCCTCTAACTCAATTGGAGGATAACTTAACTTAGAAATTTACAAAAAGAACAAAAAATTAGCATGAGATTTCCCACTTGAAGTTGGTGATTTTCTAGCCTCTCACAATATAAAAATTTCTTGTAGAGTTTTAGTTGGATGATGAGTTAGTTGTGTGTTGCAACAAGCAAGAAAAAAAAACACCCAACAAAAAAAGAGCCAAAGAGTAGAGGTTTCTTTGATCACCAAAACAAATATTTACTTACATTTTGGACTTTCCCAAAAGCAACATTATGTAACCTCTCCATATGGCTTTTCCATTGGCATGAAGGTATATAAGTTGCAAGAGTAGTAGAAGAATTTTGGGCAAAGGGTATGGAACAAAGTTCTTCACCCCCAAGCTCTTTATTTTTATATCTCAAGTGTGATCACACATGTTAAAACACATGCTTGAATGATCATAGGTAACCACATTGCACACATGAGAGTTACTTTTGTACTTTAGTAAATACTTGACTCTAATCACACTTGAGTCAATATAACCACATGGCACCCATTTGGAATTTGGATTGCTTTCTAATTTAACAATACATGAGTCACATGGATAACCACATGTATACCTACCATGTGGTTTACTTTCTACTTTAGTGTTGGGAATAGAATTGGGAACTTGGGTGGGAATGCATTGGGAAGCTCATGAAAAAAATATTGAGAACTAGCTAGCGAAAACACAATTAGAACATCACAATTCCAAAAAAACTTCTCAAACTCCGGAAAAATGAGTTTGTGCATGACATGAAGATTTTTCTCCATGCCATGCACTATTAGCCAACTCTCGACACTATTGAAACCAACAAAATCACATACTATTTGACAGTAATTATATTATTTTTGGAAAAAGTTGAAATCTTCAAAAATTACTTTTTTTTAATTTTTAATTTTTGAAGGAACATAAAAAATCTGAGGTAATATTTGTAAAACATGTAATTTGTCAAAATGGAATCCTCAAAATTAATTAATTATTTGACAAACAAGTGTCAAAGTGACCAAGCTAGTATGGTAATGGAGCATGCACACAAATATGAAAAAAAAGATTTACTTTTTATGTCAACACTTTTTGTGCTTGTGATTTTTGGGCTTAAATTACCAATTTATAGGTGAGTTTGAAAAAACATATATTTTTTGAATTAATGTCATGGGGATAAACCTCAAATGCAAAACATTACAAACCCTTTCAGAATAAACTTGGTTCTATTTAAAGAAAAAATAAAATAAAGTGACTTGTAATAAATACTTAACATCCCATTATAACCTTTTAAAAAAAAGTCTAACATCTAGATTAGGAATTTTCAACTCTTGAAAAAATACATATACATATGCATTTTAATTTCTGAATGAAACAAATAATATATTATACTCTAAAACTAAAGTTTAAACAAGTGTATCCATGTGTTATTATAAGACCAGACCCCACCATTACAACTTGTACATAAAAGCATTAGACAAAATTCATCTCATCACTTGGTTACAAAACCTTCCTTAATATTTGAAGTAAATATTTTCATACATTGACATTTTAATTATATTTTGCATTGCATAATACGAAAGTAGGCAAACATAATTTTATTAAAGATGGTTTCCCATTTTACTTATTGCTTATATTTGGTCATTATATTCCATGAAATAGTTCTACATTACATATTATCATCCAACTTAGAAATGCTCGCATCACAAATTTACTAGCTTCATTGGTTTGTTTGAAATTCACATGAAATTTATTATTTCATGAGTTCGTATTTTTTTGCACACGAATTTTGTGTGTCTAAAACATGTACATGATGCATGTATAGGATGAAATATTTTCAAATGGAATATTTTCAACCATTTGAAAATATTTCATCCTATTTATACATGCATCATACATGTTTTAAACCCCATGATATCTATGTGCAAAAAACACAAACTCATGAAAAAATGATTTCCTCACAATTTCCATTATCAAATCATGGGATGGAAAGTTTGTGATGCATATTAATTTTCCATATTATCTATTAGTTAGTTGCACACTTACATCGACCATGTCACATTCATAATATATAGTGCACACAGTTAGCTACATACATTGGGTTCAAGTTTTGACTAAAAACATAAACATTTTGCAACACCAATGAATGACAATAATTCAACAATTTTACCAACATCACCTAACAAATATAAAAGAAAAATAATGAATGTGACATTAAATACTAAACTTCTTATATTTCAAGACCCTTCATGAAAAAGGAAGATATGTAAAGGAACAACAATTTGAACAAGGTTTCCATGTGCAACATTTATTGTTGAAACATAAATTTGGTGGCAAAGTTTTGCAATTATTTGTCACCAAATCATGCAATATGTAATGTTAAAGTCAATCAACTTTTTATTTCAAAGAAAATGTTCTATCAACACATCTTCTAGATGCTTAAAATTTTGTAGTAAGAAAAAATACTCTCCAAATTAAAGTCCAAACTTTTTCATGTATAATTTGTAATATATTCCTCTTCCTCCCACCATCAACATTCTTTTTCAAAAGTTGTCTTCAATATTAGCAACATTGCAACTCAAAGCAATCCAACAATTGACACAACACACAAGTTTTGGCCATTTCCATTGATACATTGCAAACACATCAACAAAAAAACCATATAGTACATAATCATCTTGTAATCTCTTTTTCACTTTAGCCACCAAAGGATTATGATTCTATGTCATTAAAAAGAAAATGATATTTGTGTAAGGTAAAGTTCAAGGGTTAGCATGACCAAAACAAGGACCCACACAAGGTGGTGTTGAGTGCATGCCCAATTTTGATAAAACCCATAGTCAAGGATTTTATTATGTGTAAATGCCTTGGAAAAAAAATATTTAAAAAAAATCCAATGATAGTTGGTGGTTATCATGGGAAAAATAAAAAACTAAAATGGGTGTTTTGGAAAATTTAATGCCCATGTGGGCATTAAGTTTTTTTTAACATTCAACCTTCATAGAGGAAAATTTATGTGTAGTAGGGTGCTTTCCAACTACATCACAACATTTCATGCCTTTACAATTATTTTATAATCTTAAATTCACTCGTCTTTCACATTAATAACAAATTTATACCCAAAAATTTGGAAACCAACAAACATATTAATTTCCAATTGAAGGTCACACCATACTATCCATATTCAATATGCATCTCCTCAACAATCAACACACAAAAAAACAAACTTATGAGTTTTCATTTTTTTCTTTCGTATATTGGTTTTAGGTTTTTTTCTGAAAGGTGTAACATGAAAGGAAAATATTGGAAAACATGATACACTAGAATAAGTTGAAGGGCTTATGTGGTGGGGATATGGGGGTGGCAAATGTCTATGTGTTTAACAACTCAAATGAATGATGTATATATGGGTAAAGATGATCCAAAAGTTACCTAGAGATTGTAGATGCATTTTGGTTGGTGATTAGAATATGATAAAGTCTAGTAGTGATAAGTTGAGTGAGTGTGGGTGGTTAATATTTCAAATAAAAGTAGCTTGCAAGGAATTAGCTCAAAAATCACTTTAATGTTATGATGAATTCAATCATAGGGGTAGGCTCAAATATATTTGCGAAATAGGTGCATGTATGGGGCTAATTTTTTGGGTAGATTAAATATGTTTTTACATGCCAGAGAATGTGAAACCCATGTAGGTAGTGCCATCATACATTATGATATTAAAGGTAATTGTGGAATATATTGGCATTACATTGTTTCCTTTTGTTACAAGCTACAAGAACTTAACACAAGGAAAGGATGGATCTATTGTATGAATACATGGTAATTAAGTTGCCATGAAACAATTTCAAGTATGAAAATTTTGTGGAACAAGATGAATGCAACTTCACCTTGTTTTTCCAAATTTTAGAGAGTTGTTAAATTCTACAAATTATTTTGTATGAGGAAGTTTGAAGAGAATAGGAAAATAAAGAAAGAAATAAAAAATTGATTGTAGGCTACCCAATTGGCCTTACAAAGTGAACCTCAAAGTGTAATGGTTAGGGAGTCCATGGAAGAAGCCCTAGAAGCTTCAAAGGTGTTTGAAGAAGGGATGATTAATGACATTAGACTTAGGAGTAGGATTAAGTGGTTGGAGAAATGGTATGCCGCAACTAAATTATTATTATTTTGGTTCAAAAATCAAGGTCTTCATACCTTGATCTTAGAATTGGAAACTAAAAGTTGGGGAGAGGCTAGTTCACAAGCAAGGTTGGGTGAGTATTGTAGGGAGTTTTATTCCAAACTTTATATTAGGGAGGCCTATAGACATGATTTAGGAAAGGCTCATGAGGTGTTTCTAAATAATCTTTCATATAAAATATTTAATCAATTGAACAAACTTTGGCTAATCCTATAATAGAATGTGAATTGTTTGTAGAATTAGGGGTCGACCATGGCCAAGGGCAAAGCCTTGGGCCATTAGGGCAAATGTGGAATTCTTCTAATGCATGTGGCTAGTTATTGGGTAGGAATTTAATGGAATGGTGCATATTTCAAATTAAAATGGTTGATTCCTTCATGAATTACCAAGGGCATGATCATTCTATTGCATAAAAGACAAGAAAAATATATATTTTTTAATTGGCACCTTATCATGTTACTTAACATAACATATAAAATATTTGCAAAAGCTTTTGAAATACCTCTTCAACTTGTATTAATGCAAATCATCACTTATATCCAATCAACATTCTTACCACTAAATTACAATTAAACAACATATTTTCATAATACAATCTTGTGGGCCAATAAATCTAAGTAGCCAATGGTGTTCTTGAAATTAAAATTATCCAAGGAATATGACAAGGTTGATTGGAATTTTTTTTCAGTGTATGATATGACTTGAAATTTTGGATGAGTGTGTTAGCATGGCCTAAATGTTATTATTTGGAGCCCCAACTTGCATCTTGGTTAATGGGTAAACCATTAAGGATTCCACCATTGAATAAGGAGTGCAACAAATGTGCCTTTTGCCCCCTACCTATTCTTGATAATTGGCCAAGCCTTCAATTCAAGTATGCTAGAAGAACTCAAGGTATGTAGAGTTCATAATGTCAAGCTCCATGGGTTAGACATGTAACATTTAATAGGTCAATATCTTGATAACACACATTTCATAATTAGGTCATCTCATGTGTACTTCACCCAACTTGTGCACATTTTGTAATTGTTTAATAAAATGTCTAGTATTTTCACTAACACATTTAAATCAATGTCCTTTGGTTAGGACGGAAGGCAATTGAAAGGTGAGTCTTGACAATAATGTTCAACTAGACTTGCATTTCCCCTCATGATATCTCCAAAATTTGAAATACATAATTTAGTTTATCCTTAGATTCAATTGATGTAGACAATTTCTTATTGGGAAGAATTAGAGGCAAGCTTAACTTTTGGTTAGTCACAAAACTTTCCTTAGTAGGGAGGAAAATGACCATTAACAACATCCTTTTCTATCTACTTTGGTATTTCCTTAGTGTTTAGGGTGGGATTACAACTTTTAAGTTATTCAACTTTTGAAAAGTAATTTTTGAGTTGGTTCAACACATAATTATTGTCAAGTAGTGTGGGACCAATGTTGTGAAGAGAATAAATCTAATGGGTTAGCTTGGTGAATCCAATAAAAACTATTGATGCATTATTTTTGAAGTGGGTAGTGCACACCTTAGAGCTTGGTAATTTTAATCTCTAAAAGTTTATAAAATATAGGTTAAAAAGTTACCTACCTCATCAAAGAAATAAGTGGTCCTCCAACCTTAAGTGGTGTGCACAAAAGAATCACAAAATAATGTTTGGTTTTACACTTTGGAACTAGGTGTGGAAAATGTGGACAAGAATGGTGAAGGTACTAAAATTTAACTAGCCAATACTAATATCAAGCTTTTGGTGGAACCAAGTAGTTTAACCATGTGTTAAAGGTTTTTCTAAAACTAATGTGGCATAACTACATTCTTTAGGTTGGATACCAATTGTAGAAATATGGGTTGTTGTTGAGGGCATATTTACAACCATTTAAAAATTGATAAAAAAAAAGCGTTGTTTAGGGAAGAGGAAGTAGGCTATGTTAGGACTATCATCTAATTATAAGAGAAGTGGGGTAACTGATTGAAGGGAGACATGATGGGCATTGTCAAATAAGAAGGTGGGTTATATAAGGAAAATAGGTTTGAACTTTCTTTAGTTTACCATCTTTGAAACCTTCAATCCTTGATACATGGTGGTGGTGTGCAACAACTTACCACCTCAAAGGTGGCGAACCTTTATATTATTGGAAATAAATGTAAAACTTTGACCCAAGTAGTTAAGGAGGGAGGTGAAGAGGGTAACAATTATTGATGGATTGGGAAGGTGGTGTTAATGTTTTCTTTGTGGCAAAAAAATTCAAAATTATGAAAAAAATGGGACCGTCGAAAGACCTTTGTAATTTTAGGGTTGCTATTTTTTTTTTCTCCAAATGTTGATCATCATGTGGACTAGGAGGCTATTTTAGTGATGGATGGTTTGGATCCCTCATAGCCCAAAAACAATGGCCACAATTTTCCAGGTTGCCACTTTGCTTGTTAAATGCAAAACCTATCACCATCTTGCTCAAGTTCCCCAATGTCCTTTGCCACCTCCATTGTGGTGGGCTATAGTTCCATCACCATCAAAAGTGATAATGGAGCAAAGTTTATTGCCATGATGATGGGCTCCATCCCTTTGTTTTGTTTTGCCACCCTCAATCCTATTGTAAGTTATAGATCCATGTTTTTTAGGGTCCACAATTAGTCATTCAATTAATGTTGAATGGAAAAAGGGCTAAAAAAGAAGTATATTCAATTTGTGGCAATTTTCCACCTTTTGAAAAATGGGAGGCCCATGATAGATTTTGAAAGTCTAAAGGAATTGTTTGAGTTTTTGAAATTTGTTAATGCCCCCCAAAAAATTAGACAAATTCAAGTGGGTGAGGTATGGCAAAAGCCATGCATAATGTGGTTTTAAGACAAATGATAGTGGTTTTGCAACAAAACAAATTTATTTCCATTAGTTGTGACGAAATAACCATTATAAATAATCAGTTTGGATTTTTGTGTATGCCTATGTTGTTGCAAAATTGGAGAAGGCAACCATTCTTTTTGAATCTTGAAAGAGTTGTGGACAAAGACTCATCTAATAATATTACTATTGTTATTGTTTATTATTTTATTGATTTGTGTGGTATATCATTCTTATCTTTGGTTGCAAAGGTTGAAACCTTGCTTTCTTCTATGTATACTTATTATAGTTAATCCCCTAAAAGGCACCTTGAACACATTAAGTTGGTTAAAAGTGATTGATTTTAAGGGTCTAAACTTTTTGAGGAACATCAAAATGAGGTGGATTTCCATGTTGGCCCCTTTTAAACAAGTGTTTGAAGAGTATAAAACATTGGTGGTCAAGATAATTAATGATGATGTTAATAATGTAGTTACTAATACTAACTGTTAACTTTTGTGTGATGTGGAAATAGTTATGCGATTAACATGCATGTTGCCTATGTTGGAAGTAATGCAGAGTTTGAAATCTTGTTCAAAATAGAGACATTTTCATATGTAATTTTGTTTCACTTGTGAAGTTGTGTTAGTTTGAGATTTGCACCATGTATGTGGATCTTGAGAAGTAATGCTCTCTTGATCAGTTTCAGGCATTCCTAGATTTGGTGATGTTCAAGAGCAATGCTTTATGAATTGAGTGTTGGATTAATCTAGAATCACATGTGGAATTTGCTAATTTTTTCTTCATCCAATGTTTGTACATGTTGCAAAAAATTGGTGAGAAAACCAAGGAGGTGTCTTGATGGTAATTAAAGATTATTGGGTACATGTTTGCCAAAATGTCAAAAATCATTGCAATTTTTTCACTAAAGGTTTGATTGCAAAATTGGACAGATGGTTCTTGACTCAAGATTTGATGAACGCCATGGGCATCATTTACTTTCAATACTGGCCACAACTAAAAGTTGCCTCAATTTTCTTTAGTCACATGTAGATCTTGAAACCACACTATCGCCATGCTAGGATCACACAAACAAATGGTGTTTGCCATCCTCCCTTGTTGGATGTTACTTTACTTGAACTATATTCAACATTTTTTATTACCACTATGCAATCCAATTGTAGCTTTGCCATGTTGCCCCGGTGTGATTATAACCTTACGATTAATCGCATGTGGAGGCGAATGGCTTATAGTTAAATTTTGAAGCTCAAGATGTTTGAATTTTTTTAACTAGTTGAGCTTGCTATTATTATGGTTTTGGGGAGTGTTGAGGATGAAAGAACATTCTTTACTTTAACTTTCATGAAAGCAAAGTTGATAATTCGACTAACCACGCATCTTAATTCGGTTGTGAGAATGTACCTGTGATCTATTTATTTACACTCTAGAATTTCCCATTTTACACTACTATATCATTGAGTAGAATGAAAATAAATCCTACTTTGGGTTGGAGTTGTAAGTTGTGTATTTGAATAGGATTTTAGAAGAAAACTGGGTTTTTGTAATTAATCAATTTGTGACTATTTGCAATTCTTTGGTTCAAATTTCCTAGTTTTGTCAATTCTGTTTATAGATGGGGATTTCAGTGGTTATGTGTTTTGTTCTGCAGGTCTACCTTCCATTGATATGGCAAAATCCATTTATGGATTATGGTTCAATTCCCTTGGAGGGCAATGAAGGTGGTGGGGTTTTATAGCAATAACAACAACATGAAATTATGCCACAACAACAACATGAAACCCTAACCTTAAGCAATAACAACACGAGCCTTAAACATTAATTCAAAATTTTGTTTGCATTTGTTTCTATCCATCCCAAATGAACATCACCATACACAATGAAATTTTTGTTTAAATAGTCACCATATTGCTAAAACCCAAAATGACATATAACCATGTGAACAACACACAACTTTTGGAAATTGCCATGTAAAATCACCCTCTTTAGACTAGTGGTTGCTAGTTTAGAAAAATAAAAAATCACAAGTGGTGTAGGTTAAGGTTGTAAAAGTAACAAGTGGGCCATAAAGGTACATTTTTAGGTTTTTTTTGGCAAGATCAAGAGTATAGACCTAGAAGCTTATGTTCGGTGGGGGGAAAAATGGCTTGCTTCTTATATTACTAGGTTGGGGAAGGAAATGTTAATGAAAGAGAAGCCTAAGGTTAATATTGTTGTAAAAATATGGACTAAATTATTTTTGGTAAACTTCAAATATTTGAGGTAGGTTAATGCTTCGAGTAAACAAAGGAACAAAAAAGATGTGGGTTTTCATCTAGGTTGTGTGGAACAAAATAATTGTGGTGAATAAATGGAAAGTAGTAACAAATGTGTTGATCAATCAAACTTGCCCATTATGTGAAATTGAAGACAAATCTATATTGCATAGATTTTGGGAATGTGCACATACCCAATGTGCTTGGGTGTATGTTTAGAAATTATGATATGTTTAGTATATGGGCCCAATGATGGTAGATAAACAACCTTGCTATAGTGGAAACAATGTGTCTTTGTTGCTAAGGTCCTTAGTAGGTTCTAAAAGGCCAAAGGAATTTGGTCCTTGCTGAGAAGGATCATTTTTTGAATGTTTTGGATTGATTGGAACAACAAGGTCTTCAACAATTGCAATTGGCCTTACATTATGATTAGGAAGGTGATTTGGAAAACTTTGACAAACTATGTTAAAATAATAGGGGTGAAATGTTGAAAGTCTATGATATTTTCCCTTTCTAAAGAAATGAAACTTCTTATTAACTTTGACCAAAGTTAAGGCATGTAATAGATGTTTTGTGTCAAAACTAATATTTTTCAAGTGTTTTATGTTAGAATTGGTATTTTACAAATGTTTTGTGTTAAAATTGATATTTTTGTTAGATGGTGTGTGATGGGCCTCATAAAAGTTTCATCAATTGAACATATTGAGCATGGGGTAGCATTCCCATCTTTGATGAGGTTTTCTTTTCTTTATAAATTTTTTCATTTGTGCCCCCAAAAAAGTTAAACATGCAATGTAGTACCATTTAAAGTGTTGGCAACAAAAATGAAAATTTCCCCCTTTTTAAAACTAACTTTGCTAACTATATTATTTAGTCCATATTTAGTTAAAATTAAAAATTTGATAAAATTGTTTCATATGTAAAGTTTTTGTTATTAATTGCCATTTTCAAAAACTTTCTAACTTGATGGAGGTATATATATATATATGAGGTGAAAAGGGGGTTATGGTATCACTCAAAAGGTTATTTAATGGATTGAAAAAAAAAGAAGGATAAACATGATAATGATTATTATTGAAAAGAATTTAAAAATCAAATATGACACCTAATTTCCATAGAAAAAATGATCAAATAAATGTTTGATTTAAAAAAATAAAATGGGAGGTGGATTGTAAGAATGGATGTGTTTATGAGAAGGAAAACAAATTGAATACAATTGTAAATGAAGAAAGTGAAGTGAGAGGAAAAAAATTTCATTGTGCCATGATTTTGCCCTATGTAGCAAGTTCAAACTTCAAACTAAAAACTTCTCTTGGACCTCCATCTAGAATTTCTCCATGGAAATTTATGGAAACAAATTTATGGAACATCCCCATCAATCATATGCACACATAACATTCTAAACATCACTCACACATTGGATCAAGTTCAAACCAAATTTTTATGCCCAAATCATACACCGATTTGTAATCTCTTCCCTATGGAGTAGAGAACCAATAAATAGATCAAGAACCATTGATATGCTAGAGTGAAAGAAATGTTTAATAAATGATGAAAAATTTAAGTTGAAGAATAAATTACTTGTTGTGTATTGTTAGATTAACATCAAATATTATTGAAACTAACAATGTTACACATATAAAAGCATGCACACCAAAGAAACAAGAGACATCATTTGATGTGAAAATTTGTGTTTAATTTAGATTTGTGTGTTTGGGCTTGGGTTCTTACAATCGATGACGAGTTTCATTTTCTAGCACCAAAGATGAAACTTCAAACACATTCTTGGAAAATAAACTCCTCGAACATAACAAAACCAAGAGAACCCGTTTCACACATAATTGAATTCCAAAACAAATAACTCCAAAATATTAATATTTTACAATGATAATAAACACATGACATGATGTTGGAGAAACTTGGAACATGCCTTTAGGAAATTGAATAGGGCAAATGGTCAATCGATCCTATGTCACATGTGAAATGTGTTATAGCGTATGAACTTGTGGCCTCGTGCTTAATCATGCACCACTCACACACCAAGGTTCGAACATTTGGTGTTAGAATCAAGGAGAAGAGAATTGAGTGCAACCGCTCATTGAAAAGGAAAGGAAAGGAAAAAGGAGAAGCAAATATCCGAGTAGTATAAACTTTTTTGAACCATAAAGCAACCATGTCCAACCAACCAACCAACCATCCATGTTGGGGGTCCCCAACCAAACCGTGTCTAAAAAGTTTTGATTTCCAATGGCTCTATTTTGTTGTACCCAAGAGTAGACTTTCCATGCCACTTGCTTACTTGCAAGTTGGAACATAGCAATCCCCACACGAGATCCCCACTTCCCTACACCAATATCAAGGTAGTGTGGTGTGGCCATATTGTACACTAAAAGGGGTGGCTCTATTTGTTCGTGACACTCGTTTTTTAAGGTTAGGTAAATCGCCTCATGTTTAACCACTAGCTAATGTTTTTATTGGTTTTTTTTATTGGTTTTATTGCTTTTTTTTTTTTTTTTTTTTTTTTTTTTTTTTTTTTTTTTTTTGTTGTTTTTTTTTGTTTGGCTGTTCTTCTTTTTTTCTTCTTTTCTGCTCTTCGCTCTCCTTTTGTTGCTTTTTTTGTTTCTTTAAAGGTTCGTTTTTTTTTCTTTATTTTTTT
>Ga0116227_10001734_pt1 | contig 49303 bp, 39 predicted proteins | sample S1TSphgellanicum_FD_89693 | JGI IMG/M metagenome (GOLD analysis project Ga0116227, IMG submission 89693) | Host-associated microbial communities from peat moss isolated from Minnesota, USA - S1T2_Fb - Sphagnum magellanicum MG | ecosystem: Host-associated > Plants > Peat moss > Unclassified... | reverse complement strand
CCTTAAGCTCTTTCAACTCCTCATGGCTCATTCTATATGGGGCCTTGGCGGGAGGTGCCACTTCCGGTACCACCTCAATTGCATGATCAACTCGTCTTCTCGGGGGCATGTCTTCAGATAATTCTTCGGGCATCACATCCGGGAACTCTTCCAAAATTCGCTTTATACATTTGGTGGAAGTCACCAACTTGGTGGCTTCTTTGGGCTCATACTCATCCAACACCCGCATGACACACAACATGTCGTAACCTCCCACGCATTCTCTTTCCCAGGTTTTTCCTAACATAAAGTGGATGGTTGGCCCACCCACACAAGGCATTTCATGCGCCTTCACTTTCACGATCCCACTTTTGGACGGGATCCTAAGTAGCCTATTCTGCCCTTCTATGAGCACATTATTTTGGTTGATGAACTCCATTCCCAGATTGCATTCCATTCCACCCAATGAGGACACCAACAAGTCCACCTTTCCTCTCCAATTTCCTAGTTGGAGAGGCACTTCCTTTGCTTATGACGTAGTGGGATGGGGAACCCCATTCGCGAAATGCAATCCTATAGGTGCCTTGAGCTCCTCCAAGTGGAACTCCATCCTTTCGGCGCTTTCTCGTGTTATGAAGTTGTGAGAAGCCCCTGTGTCCAAAAGACATAACAAATCTCGCTTAACAATCTTCCCCTTCGAGAAGATAAGTCGATTGCATTCAGCTTGGGCTAGGTTGGCATTAAGGGCAATTACCTTAGAGCCCCCAATCCTCGCTTTGGACTTGGGGCAATCCTTGGAGTAATGCCCCATCTTATTGTAGTTGAAACATGCTCCCTTGGGTTTCACCCCAACATCTCCTTTGGGTTGGCTCCCTTTGAAAGGAGCCCCCTTCTTCACAAAGTTTCCCTTGGGTTTAAACCCCGCGCCTTGGAATTGTTTGGGTTTATTTTTGGTTGGGCTTCCTTGCCCACGGTTCCATTCACCTTCATGCCTTGGTTTCTTGTGAAGGAACTTGTTGTCCTTCTTGAACCCGGATTTTTCACTCCGCCCCACATCTGAGAAGCCTTCCATTTTCGTGGTGGCTTCGGATAGTGGGGAGGGCCAATTTTCCTCAAGCTTTCTCTTGGCCCAAGTTGGAAGTCCCATCACAAATTGGCACGCATGGTTCAACTCATGCATGTGCCGGATTTTGAGCATGAGTTCGAAATAAGCCCTCACATATTGCCTCAAGTTTTCATTTGTGGCACTCACAAGGTCACGAAGTTTGCACCTCGAGATGTAGTCGGAGTTCCTTGGGACAAATTCAGTTTCGACACGGTCCTTGAAGAACTCCCAAGTATAGCCATGGTTCTTCCCTTCCTCTTGTCTCACTGTCCTCCACCATGTGGCGGCATAGCCTTTCAAGTAGGATTGGGCAAGCTCCACGGCTAAGTGCCGTCCAACCTTGGCAGCATGCAAATAATCCTCCATTTCTGCAAGCCAAACATCCACAACCTTTCAGTCACGAGCACCATTGAAGTTCCTGGGTTTGGCTGGTTGGAACTTCGCATCCTTGGATGTTCCTCCTTTGAGGGTCGCAACCAGCTCACTAAAGTCGGGCCTATTCATTTTGAGGAGGACTTCCAGTTGTTCCTGGGTGAATAGGACCGAGCTTCGTTGTTCCTCCTCACTTTCGGGCTCATCTTGGTCCTCCCGGGTTATTGGTTCCTCCTCCCCAATTGATTCCGGCGGGACTACATTGTCTTCGTTGGGTTCTTTCAACATGGTGTCTTGGGCTTGCTTCCGATTCTTCTTGGGTGCCATCTGAAACTCCCAAGAGGATACCCGAGCTCAACCGGAGCTCTGATACCACGTGATGCGCTCCCAAGTCCCAAGCTAGCCCCAAGTTGGGCTAACGCACTCAAGTTGCGGAATTTCTGGGACTTGGGGATGCTCCCAACTTCCAGCATTAAAGGGGGTGAGAAGGGCGTGCTGAAAGCTCTGGGATAGACTAGGAAGAAGGACAAGCTTACTCAATTACACGGTCCTGCACCCAAATCCAACCCACAAATGGGTTAGAACTCATTTTGCACCTTTTTAGTGTTGGGACAAGCCACGGGCTAACTTGGACTCACTTGATTCACCACGGCCCGGACTCGGGGGAAGCCACCACCTTCCCCTATATAGTATTCTTTGTAGCTCTCCGTGGGACTTGCATCCAAATGGCTCTTTTTCCCGGGGGTCCCAAAGTGGAGTCTCGAAACTGTCTTGGTTTGGACTCTCGGGACTTTGGACGCTCATAATTCCTTGCTTCGAACTTGGATCGGGATGATGTCTAAACCAAAGTTATAGCTCTCCTTGAGAGCTTTCCAACGGTGTGTTGCACTTCACCTGCACGCACCAAAATCGGGTCGATTCCTGACTTTTAGTGGTCGGGAGTCAAACTGCCAGTTTGACTCCTGGCCCTTCTTTCGACCATAACTTGTGTTGTAGATGTCCAAATGGTTCATGCGAGGCCATTTTGGACATTTACACTTCAAGACCTTTCCAACGAGATAAAGAACGCCTCAATGTGAGGTGTTTTGACCCCTGCAATCGCGCTCTGAGTTTTTGGGAGTCCCGGAGGACTCCCAAGTCCCATTTTCGGGAGTGTGAGTGGCGACCTCACAACTCCCTCAAAGTAGGGTTGCGACAAGAATGGACATATATATAAATTGAAGCCAAGGCAAGATGATGATTATTTTGAGGTCAAGATGTATGAAATGGGGTAGACCATGGAAGAAGTAAATGAGGGCTGAATTGAGGTGACGATAACCAATGGAAACGGACCTACGGAGTTGAATTCAAAAGAAAAACTTCTAAGCGCCCAATCAAACAAAATTGTGGTAGTGATGTGTGCGCATTAAATGACATGTCCCCAAACTGATAATAAGTTTGTGGGAATGAGGTTTCTAGTGAATGGAGTTACTAACCGTGTCCTTTTAAGGCAAAGGAAACCCAACTTGGCTAAACCCAAATCAACATTATTTGTTGGCGCGTTTTATAATCATACCCTGGCATGGTTGCCTAAGGTCACCGAAAGAACATGCCTAGGCATGAAACTTAACCCTCAAGTGTTTTGAAGGGGCCCAAAGAGGTGGAATGTTGCTTGGTAAGATAAGGAAGCCCAAGAAGGGTGTAGTACGGTTTAAAAATCGTCACAAAGATGGACAAGAAAATTGTTTAAGATTCTTTTTGCATTTAATAGAAAGAGTCTAGGATGCAAATTACACCTAAGTTGAAAACTAGCTACTCTCCAAGGCTTGAGGTAAGGGGTGGACTTGCCATGACAAAAGCGACATGTTTTTTGTGTCTATGAAGATGTAGACCTTCCAAATGGGGGGGGGGGTGAATGACATGCCCTTCCACTTAGAAGATGTCTTAAGTGGGTGCATGCTTCATATTGAAACCACCTTAATGGGGCATTAAGGCGATACGAAAATTAGGTCAAAAATGGATCTGCAAGGTTCGACTCCTCTAAGAGTCGGGATGTATCCAAACCTTGGGGTTTGGATGGGCTAAAGCGGGAGCTCGGGCTCTCACCAACCAAGAAGATGATCGGGGGTTGTTTTCGAGACTATAACACGATGCATTATCACCTTAAAACCTTTAATGGACAATTAAGCGTTGTCTTGGGTTGTCCAAGGGGGTGAGCCCACTAAAATGCTTGGGACGATTAAGTGTCGTCCTTTTAAAGCTTCGAGGCTGCCAAGAGTGAGTTGGCTTTAGGACGACTTGTATCGTACTAGCCTAAGCCTTTGGACCAACTCTAGGAGTTGATCACAAAAGGCCCCCGAATCAACCCCAAGTTGATTTGGCTTTAAAGCCAAGTGGGTTGGGCCCTCTAGGAGTTGGGCCCCTAGCTTGCTCCAATTAGACTAAGACTTAGCCTCAATAGCAAGGTCTAGCAAGTTTAAGTAGAGAGTCTAAGTCTATCTTGAGCTAAAGGAGTCGCTTGACGAGATGTGTGAAACACAAATAGACAAGCAAAAAAAGGCCTGTCACTGAGACTCCAGTAGTAGTGGCAAGTGACCCATGGGCAAGTGGTCGCACAATCTAATTTTCACCGTCAGCAAAGGGCAAAGTGATAGCCCAATTCAAATATTATTTTGTAGACCTCACATGGGCCCTTATTTCCGATAAAAGCCCATGGCCTCCGGCTTTATCCTACATGTTTACACTTCTTAATCAGATAAATTAAAAAAAAATTGTATCGTCCGGCCAGCAGGTACTCCTTATTTTGTGAAAAGAAATTTATTTTTCTGGAATTCCACCAATGGGAGCTCACTTCTCCTACTTCTGCCACCAATTGGAGCTCACTTCTATAGTCCCATAGCTTGCCGACCATTGGTTAAATGATGGACATGTACTAGGTTGAGCATTCCGTTCTTGAGGGAACTACTCGTACAATTACTGTTACCTTTCCACAATAATAATGATAAACAACAGCACCACACCTGCATCCTAAGTTAATCTTTTGAACACAAAGTGGGTGCAATACACATGTATCTTGTGTGTTGGGCCCCTCCAACCTTCAAGACAATGATTTTGTTTGTGAGTTTAGAGCCTAACGGCAAACCTTGTCAGGCTCGTCCCAATCCCAGTTGTTACAATATTGTTGGCTGACAAACAAGATTGCCTGAAACATAAACTCTTCGTAAGAAACCGACCAAACTTAATGTGTGAGTTATAGGCACGTGAGCCTATTAGTAGGCTTCTACCCAACAAACTCCTTTCATTCTTGCCAAAAAAAAAACACGTGAGTGTCAGGTAAGGTACACAGAGAATTATTTGTTAGAACAGTGGGTATTTGGCTCATTCGGAATACCCTTTATGAATAGTTGAATTTGAAATTTGGATGTTGGATGAACTAGATGGAAGCAAATAGGATTTAATGCTATGACTACTTCTTTCATGTTACAACAAAGTGTTACCTATCAAGTTATAACATGCCATGCCATGGCATGTTATATGCTTTTGAATGCCATGGCATTCTAGTGGAGAGAGATATTAAGAAAAAAGGGTTCACCTAAAGTAGAGCAATGTATATGAACTGTTCAGTGTTATATGCTTGGAAGATTTCACATAAAATCTTGTAAATGTTCGAATACACATCTATAGAAAGCTTATTTTAAAAACAAAAGCAAACAAAAAAAAGTTTAGTTGTCTTATAGCAAGTGAAGAACTGGAGTCAAGTGTCATGGGTATACATCGCCAAAGTCTACTAAAGAAACATCATTTCTTGAATGGTATGCAATTAGGCTTGATATTGCATAGTCCATGAAAAACAAGTATTCAATAATTTTACGCATCCATGGAGAAAGAAACATTGCATTACAGGACTATTTTGCGTCCTTTCCATTTCAAAACCTGAGGGAACATCATGGGGATCCTCCAAAATCCTGTACATCAGAATTGAAGTATCAGCAGGATACTATCGAAGAAATCTCTTTCTTTTTGCTTCTGACAAACTATGGATCTCAACATGTTGTACATGCATGTTTCAACATGCTATGCTTCAACGTGTTTGCAACATGTGTTTTCGCACAATCTGTCTGTATTGCACTTTCATTGCATTGATTTTCCCTTTCTCCCAAATGATTTCAAGCTTATGATCTGCTCTGTTGGTGATGTTTGTTTTGTGCACCAGAAGCTTCACAGATGTGATGTAATGTAATGTGCACCCATCTGTTTTGTTGTGTGTGGAAACAGACAGATGTGGAGATTGCCTTAGAATGCATACTCAGCTTCACTGTACTCAATCACTCACTGATTCTTCATTGATTTTTCCCATTTCTGAATTTTACATATTTTCAGTTACAAAACTCAGACACTTCCAACCCAGCGATTGTTCCTTGAAATTGAAATTTGTGTAGGCAGATTCTTCACTGAGAGGATTTGGAATGGGCATGTTTTGCAGGAAGTAATCGCCCTTCTTCCAATCGATTCTGATGGCAACATCCTGCACTCTACCCTTGCTGGGGTTTGGTCATGTCAACAATTGTGTTCATCTCAAGTCTATTTTTGTCTGTCTTGTCATTTGATCAATATGACATAACTTGACTACATAAAATTAACTTCAAGAAATCTCCAATGAGTAGAATGTCTATCATGTGAATCATGTGCACGTAAATGGCTCATTCTCTGAACAAAGTCTCTCATTTCATTTATAAATAATCCCAACTTCCTTGGTCACAATGTCAGCTGACACTCAAGAGACAAAACCAATAAAAATGTCAGTAGTGTCCTCATTCAAGCTGCAACAAGCTTGTAAGGATTATGCTGCATTTCCTTTTAGCTTGCCCTGCACAAGCAAGCATCTGGGCTGAACACAAAATATTCCTATGTCTGCTGAGGGGTTAACATCAGAAAGTAACACATCAGAGGGAGTCCTAAAGCACCATTTGATTTTACTAGATGCCTGGAGGTGTTCTACCCAAGCACATTTACAACATAAGAGGGTCCTCATAGCACCTAGTTTTGTCAACCCCTTTATACTTTTCATTTTCTAAGACATCATTCTGCCTAGATATACCTGCATCTACACCTGTGCACGAATGATGGCTCAAAACAGACAACACTGTGAGGGCTGCTTGGTCTTGGCGATGATTAGATCGGTTTGACCCATCAGGAGCTATACATTGTCTTGTTATAGAACACTCGTACCATGGCCTAATCAAATCCTTATATGTCTCTAATGTGAAACCTAAACGTGAACCATCACAATTTCGTTGCTGTCTCAGGTAGTCAAAATCTGCTCGGAAATATTTGAGTTGTGCCAGATGTGTCCAGTGTCGAACCTTGCCTTCAGAATTACGGCATGCAAACCCATACCTCTTTATCCAGTTCAGTGTATTCAATAGTGCTGATGGTTTCACAATCCGACCACCTGCGTCTAACCATAACACAAAGCCCCGCTCCACTAGAATGGTATGTATGAATACAGCCTTCCATGCATACTCCCCTGCATTTCCAACAACTGGAAAATCAGACAAATATGGTTAACCACCCAATAGGATGGGTAACAACAGAATTGCTGCAAGGACTGGTTTATTGACCTAGAGAAGTTGTGAAAGAAAACATGAAGATGAAGAAAGAAATCCTCACCTCTGCCACCTTCTTGGATATTGAAAAGGCTTGGGTTGATTCGCATCCAAGTTGGATACTTTGCAAAATCAGCCTTCCTCAACTCCACATTGATGTGATACACATCCTTTAATTCCTTAATTGTGCAATTCAAATGCTCAGTCTCTGAAGAAGTGAATTCCTCCATAACCCACACGACTAAAGAAACATTGTAATGCTTGGACACAATTGGATTTGCTGCTGCTCTTCCAACTGATCTCAAAAGAAGAAGGCCTACACGCAAATGATTTCTACTGAAGCCTGTTACTATTGTGGGTCTCCATGTCATCAGAGTAGGTGGTTGTGACGCAGGATCCATTTCATCCAGATTGACTATTTTCAGATTCTTGTATTGAAGCTTGTCTGTCCAGATTGCACATGCCTGCTCAACATACTTCTTTGTCTCACCTACTATCAGAGTTTCACAACTTGCCTGTAACAGAAGAGTAAGTGACAGATTAGCTGCCAGATGCACCAATCTCAACACATGACAATGCCACAACCATGATTGCCTTACAAAGAGAAGAACTAAGATCAGAGCATGATAATCATCACCATCAATTGGTGCTTAACACAAACTATGCACCTTGCTACAGATTGAACTGAAAGACTGGAGTGTGGACTTAGTGACTTGAGGAAGAAGACACTGCTTCTACATGAGATTGAAGAATCACACTGGCAACAGAGTTCAATTTCTCTTCACCAAATTCATGACAGTCTGCTTCTAAAAAAATTATGGTAAATCTATGAGTGATTCATTTTTAGGGTTTTAGGAAAGCACCAATACTTTGTTTCTATAAGACCTTGATCAGAGTGTTACTGCTGAAACAGAATTTTCAGTCCTTCTGTTCATATTCAGATCAAGAAGGTTCAGATTGATGATTTTTTTGCCTACAATAAATGTGGCACAACAAAGCATGAGAGGGTTTGGCTACCTGTTGCTTGAGTTCAGGAAGGTTTAGAAAGCTTTCACATGTAACAGACTGGCCAAGAGCATCCCGCACCATCTTGCAAACAACTGAAGTGTAATCCACCCGCACCAAAACACCTTGCAAATCAGGTTCCAGTAATCCGACTTCACCAACACCCTGGAGGCCTTTGACCTGTAGAACAGCTTCGAACAGTCTTCGAAGAACTGAAAATGGCAAAGCAGTTTTTGTTGGCTTCCCACTATCATCTCCAATTACAATAACAACACAAACCTCATACACATTTTGGCTCCCATTCCTCCCCGAGCCTGAAAAAAATCGTGTATCACTAGGGTTTCTATCAATCAGATGACGAGTGGAATTGGTACATTGAGAGACCGGGTTATGAAAATCAACAAACCATGAATCTCTTCTGAGGTACAAGTATGAATTTGTGTTCAGGATTCCAACAAGAAAGACTAGTAAGGCGATCGAAATACACAAGGACTTGGGTACTAGTGTTTTGTAGGAGAAGAAGCTGCTCAGCCATGGCGTTGTCAATGCCATTTTTAGCTTCATCTGGAGCTTTCATAACAGATCTCTGCCACTGTGATCTTGTTCTACTCATCTCTCCAACTCTTGCCTTGCAGCAGAACACATCAAACACTGTTACGGAATTGCGCATTCACGGACAATCCAGTTTCTCCATTGGGATGTTCCCTACTCCCCCAGTTCGAGGAAAACAAGCTGAAGGACAACGAAGAAGGAAACCCTAAAACTTCCCTCAAACCCTAAAATGTGTCTGAAACCCTAAACAGGGTATGAGAGATTCATAATTTCTCATTTCTGATCTCTAGTGTTTTGTTAGTTTAATGATGTAATTATGTATTAATGATGTGTCATTTCTTTCTCACTAAGGTTTTATTACCTTAATGATGTAATTATTTAATAGTGGCAGGTCATTTTTTCTGCATTAATTGATGTTTAAATTTTTAGTTATTGTTCTTTTTGAGTTCTTGAACATTATGTATTTGTTTCAAGTCGGTGCCTTCAAATTTTGTTGCTCATTATTTTGGAAGTGTTTATTTGTTTACCTATTTATTTTCATCTTGTTGAATCTTAAATGTTGATTATGTTGTTGTCTCTTGATGTTAAATTGTGCTTGATGTTGAATTCAAAGGGTTTTTTTTTTTCATTTTTAAATTAATTTTTTTTAATAGATCATGTTATTTATTCTTTCATTGCTCGAAAGTTGACTTAAGAGTTTATGTTAATAATGAACAAGTTTTTAACAATTAAAAAAAAAAAGTTGGCCCAACATGACATGTGCATCAAGTTAATTGTACAAAGTATGATTTGATTGCACACATTTTGCAAGAAAAAAAATGCTCTTCAGTTTAAAAATTTGTTAGCACTTTTTAAAAAAATGCTTTTTAGCTTAAATTCCTATCTTGTTAGCACCTACATTTGCAAGGCTCAAAAGTCCACTAAATTATTTACATATTCAAGTTACAATGAATGTGGTAAAGGGGACGAAATGGATTTAATGTTAGTAATTAATGAGTTATCCCATCATTGGTTTTTTTTGTCAAATCATGTTTTTGCTATGAAAAAGCTATTGTGGGAAGCTTGGGTAGAGGAAGTGCAATTTAATCCCAAAATGATAACTTTGGGAAAAGACATGCTAGAACTTGAATGCAAAGTTCAAGCCTCAGATAAGAAAATTACATTGACAAACATATTGAGCATGCTTTTTGTACAACAAAAGTCATTATCCTTCCAATAAGAGGTTTAAAGTTGATTGATGTGGGTTAGATCACTATTGATAGCTTTTTCTTTCTAATTCCACGGGGAGGAGTTCAAAGGGGTTGAAAAGTAAATAGAAATTGAAGAGTTAACAATAATATTATTTGCCAAACAAGGTGGAAGAGGGAGGAAAAAGAACTTTCTATAACTATTATGGATTTCAAGAAATCAAAAGTGGAACTTGAGCTCCTACATAATAAAGCAACACATGGCATAACTTGGATTGTTGGTCTAGATCAACAAATCTAATGAATAATCAATGGAAATGGTATAACCATTATTCCTTTTCCCATTGAAAAACTTACCATTTTGTCTATAGGTCAAGTTATTATGTTGTATGCAACAATTTGTTCATTTTGCTAGTTGTTTTTCTCATGCAACAACATAGTTTATTTCATCTTGTGGATGCACTTATCATCCTTTTTCTCATGGGTGTACATTTAAGAACAAACTTGTGTTTTTTTTTTTTTCCTATTAGTCCCATTTCTAAACATGCATTGTCCATCAATTGGATCACAAATGTGAGATTTGAATACATTGGCATGTTGTTGAAGTTGAAGAGTTTGGTGGACAAGAAATACAAAATCTACTGACCAAAATTCAACAAAATGTAAATTGTTCATAAAAACTTTCCTTTTATAATTGTAATTCTACTATATGTACATGTAATTTAATACTTGAACTAAAATTTGGCTTATTAAAATGTGATAAATAGAGAAAAGTTCATGTAAATACAAAATGTTTTCACATGTTAAATTACTATACAAGTATGTATCAAGTATATCTTGCAAGTTGTACATTTGGTGATTTGCAAAAGCAAAACTCAAAGTGTAAGTTTAAGGTCTTCTTAATAATATGAATCATTTTCAAGTTATGGGTTGCTTGGTTTGAAAGTACAACACTAGGTTTAATTATTGGTTCTATTGGACTATCAATAGAAAAAATGATCTTAATGAAAAATTTCAATTGAAAACAATTGATATAAGAAATGAAAAATATCATGCCCAATGGTCTTATGTTTGGAAATGGAAAATATGTAAAAGAAATGAAAAAGGTGGAAAACAAATCAAAAACCACTAGAAGTTGTTGACAAATCAAAATGGATGTGTATGAGTACCATGCATAAATTACCAAGCTAATGTTTACCAAACCAATATACAAAAATTGACATGTTGGATCGTCTTTGGTGTCATGTTGATATGGCATTGTTGCCAAACTAATATGCCTTTGGTACTTTGTTGATGGTGACCAAATGGATGTGAAGAATTGTGAAAAACATTATGACATCTTTAGTTGACAATAATATGAAACATTTACTTACAAAAGAATTGTTTAACTAGAAGTTGTAGTGTCACCCTTTTCAAAAACATCTATAGGAAGTAGTTAGAAATAGGAAGTAACAAAGTTTTGGATAAGATAAGAAGTTCAATCTATGATTGGGGCCCTTCATCTATATTCATTGTGAAGAATTGAATAAAATTGGATGATATTACTATGAAACAAGGCAAATTTTTCATATGTGTGTATGCATGTACATGTTGAATGTACATGAGTTAATTGATCTTTGCATTGTTTGCAAAGTTATTTCTCAACAAGACATGTTTTTTTAGTGGGGCACTACTTATTACCTAATTGATGCATTTGAGCAAAAACCCATTGCTTCTATAATTGAGCATAGAAAAGTATAACTAACATTAAATAAGCATGTTAGGGATTATGTTGTCCAACTATTAAGAAGAGTGTGAAAATTTGGAAAAATAAAAGAAGTATGATTTCATATTTGATTTGAGATTTTTTTTCATTCAAATTTTTTAATATGTTGTTGTTTCTAGGAGGTCGTGATCAATGTCATTACATAGCTTGAGCAAATAGAATAACCAAATTGGGATAATTTTTTCTAGAGATGATCATGGTTGTGGGGTTATATGAAATATGAAATAAATATTTTTCATGAAATATGTTATCATGGTGGAACAAGTGAATGAACTATTGAGGAAGCATTGTAGCTATGGATGGTCATTTGTTAATTTTATATCCATACCAAGAAATCATCAATGAAAAGATAGTTAACATTACTTTGTTGACCAATTTAATGAGTTTATGAATGTATGTTTTTATAGAGTTAGTCTTGAAAAACTATCCATGGAGGTACTTCAATGTGGTATATGGAACATTATACATTAATTATCAATGTTTCACAATTGATGAAACATAAAAGGTGGTTACAAATTTTGGTTTGTGTATTAACATTTATTTAGTAGATGAAATTCTTGCAACCAAACATTTTATGAGTCTTAGCTATTTAAAATAATTCTTAATATTGCATATAAATGCATTCATTTTTGTGTTCAACATGGTTGGATACAAGAATATGAATCTTCCACATCAAAAATCCAAATTATTATTCTCTATAATAAAATTTTAAACATGGTAGATTGCGACTAACATTAATATAAAACAATTTGAATCATGATTGAATACTATTGTGAGATAACAAATTAGGAAGAAAGAATTCATCAAATAGATAAAAAATATATTTGGGAATTTTTTCTTTCGTGTTTTTACCAATTGAATCCCTTATGGGTTTTTAAACATTTTGGAGCATATTGGCTAAAGAAAATTGAAGCTATACTAGTTGACATGTATGTGTTAAGGGTGAACCATGTAATGGCATACCCAAACTTATTCAATTATTTAGAGCAAGAATTGGCAGAATCCAATGCTATTCAATGTTTACTATAATAGCTAGTATGAATGTGGGTATGAAAGATGGTAGAGGATGATTGCAATGGAAAGGGATAGTAAATGGTGGAAATTAGAGCATTTCAATATAAAAAGTTGAAGAATCATTTGAGAGTTCACAACAATTATGGATGATATTTTGTTGGCTTTGCTCATAAGGAAAAGACTATGAAGATTTGGGCATAAAATTTTGGTTCAAACTTGATACAATGTGTGAGTTAGATTTGAAGTACTCTGTGTACATATGATGGATGGACATGTTCCATAGAAGTGCATGCATCTAGATGAGAAGTTCTAAATCCAATAAGGAAAGTTTTTAGTTTGAAGCTTGAACTTGAACCTACCATAGTGGGTAGAGTTGTGACCTAGATCTGTGTTAGCAGAAATTTTTGATGACTAAGCCTTAACTAGAGGAAGTGATGAGATAGCCCTAATGAATGAATTATTGGGTTGATGGATGTATTGGTAGAAAACACCAAGAGAGAGGATGGTTGGTGATTAGTCACTTTAGAGGAGTCGCATTTTGCTTCTCGATGTCTTTGCTATTTTATATGTTTTTGTTGTTTGCATGTTATGGAATTTGGGGTGTTGTTTTTCATGGAATGTTAGCACCTAGATCAAACATTGGTGGTGGAACATTGTTTCTTGAATTTCTTTTGTTTGGTGATGTGTGATTTGCTGATGGGAAAAAAGAAGGTGCTTGATGAGGGGAGGAAATAAATATTTAACAAGAAGGAAAGCTAAGCACTTTGGTTTTCTCATTCAAATTCTTTTTTCAATTTGGTCTGTTGGTTTTTTGAAGCTTTTAGGAGGAATGCCTAAAGCTTGGATTTTGAATTGTTTGCTCATGTTTGCTTTAGGATTTTTCCGCTACATTGAAGCTGGTGAGTAGAGCGTTAGAAGTCATTGTGTTAGTAAAGTTTGAGGATGGAAGTGATGAGGGGCTCAAGGGGATTGTATGGACTGGCCTTAGTGGTATTCCTACTCAAGTTGAATGTGCCTGAGATAGTTGGGAAGGGGGCATGGGAAAGACTGAGTACTTGAATGTTTGGGAGCTCTAAGCAAGTTCTCTGTAGCGAAAGGTAGCTGGAAAAATTTGAAGAAGATGCTGGAGACAATGCTTGTCCATATCTTTACTATCTCCATACCTACATTTTTATTGGGATTTCGGGAATGTTGTGTAGAATTCATTTGATGTTAAGATACAAGAGAAGGCCATGTTAGTCCACAAAGAGAGGAATCCAGAGTGTGCTGATCCGTCAAGGTCCTTAGAGTCTTTCTGTTATCAGGCTATAAGGAAATGTATTGCTCCCACACACTAGTTGTGTGTTTTCAAGACTTTTTGTAATGATATATGCAAGCATTACTTTGTTGTGACAATTTGGCATATAGATTTGTATGCCATCCTCCTTTTTTGGTGACAGCCATTACATGATAAGCTGCTTGTTGATTTCCTACACACACCATTCGTGTTAAAATTTATTCATCCTTATCCCTTGCTGCTTCTTGATTTCAAACATGTGCCATTCGTGTTAAAACTTCTTCATCCTCATCCCTGTTCAATGGACATCCCCTCTCCACATTCACTAGGAGTAGCCCCCATTTCCTGTAACACTCTCATCCCAAAACTCTCACTACCCACACTCATTAGGGTTCTAGTCCATTCTGAAACCTCACCAGTTTTAGTTACTTAGTTACTTCATCTTTCTCTTGTATATTTGACCAAGAGTGAAACCCCTTGCTTTCATCTCTTCCAAAGGATCACTTGAGTTCAGAGTCAGTTTTCTACAATTTTGGTCGGATAACCATTATAGCACCCACCATGCAGAATTTGGACTGCAGTGATATCAGTGACAAACATTGCAGCTGGCTCAACAGTGGAACATCTACAATGAATCCAGTGGTGATTTGAACCCTCAAACAACATGCATAAGGTCAAAATGAAATCCTTGTCAAGATTCCTCAAACCACATGCACAAGGTGACTATGACATCCTTGCCAAGTTTACTCAGTGTTGCAACGCAGTCTTGATCTTCACAGGTACATGATCCATGCAGACGCTTGGCATTGGATTTCTCTTCTTCCCCCAGACAAAAACAAAATACAAAGGAAGAAAGGAAGAAGCATCTGCATGAGGGAGACCCACAATATAACAATACAATGTGACGCAAGGTGCAAAACTCTTTTTATCTCAGAAAGGACATCAAATTAGTGTAGGGGTCAGATTGCATGATATGCTTCCAGAAGAGTGTAGACTGCTCCAAATCATGCAAAAAAAAAACAATGGGTCAAACTGCAATTGAATAAAAATGAAGGATCTGGAAAGTGAAATGAGCATCCACTGTAGATCCAATCTTATTGAAAAGATTAAAAAGTTTTTGGACCGTTTAAATTTGTTCCTGATATTTTGTGTTTTTTCTTGACCAGTTTGAAATTGACATCTGCTGATATGGTTCTTTGCACACATCAAATTGCCATACATTCAAGCTTGCAATTCATTCTTCTAATTTTGCTTGTACATGAGGTTACATTTCCACAATCTCAAAGAGGAGAGAGGGTTGCCTCGAAGAATTTCATTCAATGCAAAGTGAGAGAACAAGCAGTCAATCCGATGAATTAGATAGAAAAAAAGGCCTATTGCAGCCAGGTAGTCATCATCATATTTACATGCTTTTGAAGAAATGCATGGTCTCTCAATAAGAGGTACAATAGAGTCATATCAATAAATGTGTGCTCCAAAGGGTGATGTAAACAACTCACTTAACAATGGAATCAACTAAGGAACCTGGCATGTTGGTCAGGAACTAGCACTAATCAGGCTTTGGTTTTTGTGTCGACCTTCTTTTGATGACAGAAATTATTCCATTTACAAGGTATATCGATATCAATCCTGCACAAACTGCACCAAGAAATAACAACACCCAATATTCAGTCGTGACTTTAACAACCGCAAAAGAAACTAATTCTAGCAGCCACTGGAAGCAGAATTGTGCAAGGTGTAACAACAGGTAGTAGTCTACAATATAGAAATTGAATAAATGGTCTCAAAAGAAGAACCCTTGTTCTGAAATACCTGCAAACCTTTGTGGAAGACTTTGCATAGGATTGAAAAAGCAAGCGAAGTATTACCACTGAGTGTGCCAAAGAAAAGAATTGCCAGCAAATAGCGCTGGTGCCATGGCAGCTCAATTTCCAAAGTGCAGTGTCGTTGCACCTGCCCATGTTGGGGGGGCTGTACCCTTTGATATCCAGGTTGCAATTCATTTAAAGTGAAAGAGGTTCCTAGTACAGGTACTCCATGCACATCTCTAATGTCGACATTGATAGCAACAGGATCAGCATCCCAATTGATCTCGAGTCCTCCAAAGTTCTGCTTTCCTGCATATATTGCAACAGGAGTACAAATGTATCCATCATACATTGCAAAAAATATTGACGTGGAAAGTCAAAATCTCCCTTGTCCAACTTCCTGTGAAAGCAACACAGGAAAGAAAAAATTTCCCCAAATGACAAATGGGAAAACAAATTTGCAGAAAAAGGATTTTTATTCACTTTTAACATGCAATCCATGATGCTCAACAAGAAGGAAGAGAACTGATGAAGAAAGAAATGGCATATACCATAAACGCAGGAGTGATACCGACAGCGAGGGTTGTATACACGCAGTGTGTTGGGTGTTATCAATGCAGCAAAAGCCAAGATATAGGATAAAGGTGGAGGAGCAAGTTCCTCCACACCCTGAGTGATCCCACTTGAGGTGAAATCATAAAGAGGGTATGACAGTCCACAATCATAGCGTGCAATCTCACAGAAATGCACATCTCCACTTATGAACATGACCCCACTCACCTGCATCCGCATAGTTGTGAAAGTCCAGGTACAGATCTCTTTGATCAGTGATTCTCTCAAAACATTCAGAACAATGATAAGAGAAAAGCTCCTGGTTACTCTTAACTCTGCTTGTGACAAATAAGGGATGCAGTAGAATTTCACAATAAAGATCAAAGACCATGAGTGAAGAGCACACACATTAGTCTCCTGAAGAAGGTCATAAAGCTTCATTTGCTCCTTGGGAAAAAGGCTCCATGATTCCACACTGAAGAAAGGCTGGCTCATTGCAGAGAAGTTGGCCACGACCTGTGTCCAGAAAGACAAAGTTTAGGGTTGCTACCTTACTCCTTCATTGAACTCCATGTTTTGATTTTAGAGGATATGTGACAACAAGGCTAACTGGATAAGTGGGCATTGTCAGCTGCAAATAAGGCATGTTGCATTCTCATCTGTGTTCGCAGCCTTGACCAGATCAGCAGAGCGACCTCATGAGAAATCATGGGACTGTACCTGAATTGATGAACCAATGATGTGGATCTGGGCACTGCTGTTTCGCAACTCATTTTCAAACCACTGCCACTGTGCATCACCCAACATGGTCCCATCGCGGCCAATTGGGTCCCTGTGATACCTGGTGTCCAAGAGAATGACCTATTGAAGGCTTGCTTTAGGATTCCTCTGTGAAGCTTGCCATGGTTATTATTATTATTATTATTATTATTATCACAACTTGCAAGACCAAACCTTTTACATCTTCAGATCCTCCAAACCTACTACTTGTCCATGATTGTTCACTGGACGTTTGTCCTGCTGCAAAATTTCACAATGATACAATTTCTCCAACCATGATATTTGCCAAACTACTAACTGCTAAATGGGCATGCACCACTTGCTTGCAAAAGCAAAAAAAGATAGAGTAGGATGCAATGTGACTGTCATCTGTGAACTACTGTCTACACTCAAAGGACAGACTACTCCACAGCCCACAACCTCCCAAACAAATGCAAGTTACCTTGATCTGCTTCCCAGCAGGTCCATAAGTGTAGGATGTATATACTCCCTCCTGCCTCCGCCTACAGACACCTGACTTTCCAATACTCAGTTACCATATTCCAACATGAGACACAGATGTAACCAGTGCACACAGCCATCACACTTCTCAAATGCATCCTGTACGAGAAATGCAAGATTCTGAGTTCAATCTCAGGTAAGGCTTGATATCTGATTATGTACCTTGGGCTGTCAAGGGGTTCATCGAGGAAATCCAACATGAGTTTCTGGCTGGTTTGCTTCCCCTCCAACTCCTTGCCCGCATCATTCAACCCAAAATCATGATCATCCCATGTTCCAATCACCTACAAAAAGAAAACCCGCAACTGCATTGGCAGCCCTGAACTCCTTTCACAGTCACAAAACAAGAAAAGGAAAACAAACCACTGCTGCTACTGCTACCCAAGTGTTTTGAATCTTTTTTGGGACTGCACACCTCAGTTTGTTCTCGCAACTTCGCATAGCCAGATACATTTTTCATGAGTTGATACTGATGTTCCATTTCTGCAGCCGAGACTTGGAAGAAGCGAGGAGTGTTCTTCCATGGACCTGAATTTCTCCCCTTCCCTGTGAATTTGCGGGGCTTCTTGGAATCAGCATAGATGTTGTCACCAAGCCATATAAAAAGATCTGGATCAAACCTCAAGACTGCATCCCAAATCGGCTGCATATAAAATCCACATAACCAAACCCATTGCATTTCCCATGTCAACAACAAGAACAACAAAATGACAACAAAAAAAAAGAACACAAAGCTCATCCATCATGTGCACCTTTTGCAGAAAAAATCTGCGGATCTTTCCCACTCAGTTCTTCAACCCCAAAAAACACATACATACATATGTACATACAACGATTGAATAATGCAATCCTCCAAAACTCTGCAGCACTTACTAGAACCCTGTGGCTGGGGAAAAAGCTCTGGTTTTATGGATTGCACTCTAATAGTTAAATAGATCTTAAAATTTTAATTCAAGCTTCACTTTGAAAATGTGAGAAAGAGGTAAGAATAGTGGTAAAGGGGATGGAGGTTTATCAATTTAATAATATATCCCCTCCCCCTCCCCCTCTTTTTATTTGCCTCATATGTTCCCATATGGTTTCCAATAGTCCATCACTATTTGTGTCAATCTCAAATTTTGATTTTACATATATAACATGGACATGACAAGGCCCATGTTATTGTGCATTTTCACATTGTTTTTGAAAAGGCATTGAAATAATAATTATTTTGACAGCTTGAAACCATAGACTCTGGATAAATCCAGAGAACAACTCTTGAATCCCAGGAACAGTTTTCTTGCAACTCTTGAAACTCTGCAATGGAATTTGATTGCACAACAGACACAGTTTTCTTACAAGTCTTGAAACTCTGCCAAATTCTTGCACAACAGAAAGAAAGAAACAAACAAACAAAGGAATTTTGTTTGTTTCTTACTTGGGGAGCAGTCTGATTTGAGCAAGAACCAAAGGAAATGCGCGATATGGGCTTCCCCTTATTCTCCACCGATGTCGTCGTCGTCGCAGCATCCACGATAATCAAGCCATAGAAAATCCCCAAAACCACGAAACCCAACAACAATCTTCTACTGCAAAAATGCGGCGTTGTCGTCGTCTTTATTGTGGGAGTGCTTTCCTTTGCCATCATCCCTCTGCATTTGTCCTCCCCGATCAACCCTAAATTTCCCACAACGACGCTGCTGCTGATGCACATAGATGTCACGAACGACGTCGCAACGAAATCACGACAAAAGCAGCCGAAGAAGAAGAAGATCCAGAAAATCTGAGCAACAAAAAACTACCAACTCCGCTCTCTCTTTGGGGCTTTCATATACACACTGAACTAACAAGTAGCTATCATCGTAATCACAAAGCTCATTTGGCGTCCGCCAGCCCGCCGGGTGGGTCCAGACAATTGGAGAAGGGATTGAGGAATGATGCTAATGGTATGCGAGAAACACTACAGCGGCCGTCCAATCCCAAGGCGCCAGCGTGATGACAAGACGTGGCGTGTTGCCCCTACAATTGGTACAATTCCTCGGGATTTTGCTCTTGTGCTCTCGTCCTTACTCCCTGCCCTCCTGCCGGCGAAGAATATCCCGTCCTTTTTTCCTCAGCTCCTCGGACCCAAATCTTCTTTCCTTCTTCACCCAAATCTGCACTTTCTGTCACACCCACTGTAAAATTCTTCCTGGTACATTCGAATCAGGTACCCAAAGAAGAGAGAGAGAGAGAGAGAGAGAGAGAGAGATCTTTTGCATCATTCTTGAAAAGACAGGGGATTCTTCTCTTGGTGGGACCCCTTTCTTCTTCCGTGGTGGACAGAAGATACCTATGTATGACTTTGTATATGATTACCCAGGGACAATCCACCACACATGAGAGTTTTCTATAAATCTGCTGCCAAGAATACTACTACTGAGAGATTGTTTCTTTTACACCATTCTTCAAGAATTCTTGAAGAATCCGAATGGTCGTGCTCAACAATATCTTCATGCTCCAGATGTTTCATTGCTCAAGGAGATGCTCATGCAAATGAAGAAAATGCTCACAAACAATTGTGTATGTGTATGTCTGTCTGACATTTGTTTTTCATTTCTTTGTCTTCACTTCTCCTCCTGCTCTCATCATGCTCACTTCTACTCATCAAAATGTGTGTGTGTGTGTGAGAGAGAGAGAGAAAGGCAGGAAATGCAAAACAGAAAATCATAATGTTGAATCCTCCTCCTCCTCCTTTGCAATAAATTCTTTCTTTTCACACTCCACACACATCTGCAGATTGGATCCCTGATGCTCCAATTTCTTTGAGATTATAGGTATTGGGTTTTCAACAAAACATGACAAATACATCTTCATCTACATCACAGATATTGAAGAGTCTGCAGGCTTGGATTTATGCCTTGGTGACAGTAGGGTTGAAACCATGAGAATATATCTCCATTCTCATGTATGTAACCTTCCAACGTTGCTCATTGGAGCTCTGCTTTCAGACTTCAAGGGCTCAATCTGCGGTGCCTTACAACCCCTGTAGCATCTTTACAATATGCAACACCTTACAACCTGAATCTGCAAGCCATGTACTTCACATGTCTCTGAACAGACAGGACAGCAGAGGAGCACCACAATACCACATTACATGAGAGTGTGCACACACTTTGCCAGAGATCTGTGTATCAATCAATGCAACAATAATATGCTGCTACTACTACCTTATTGCAAAGGAATGGGTACAAAGGAATTGTGTGTCCTATCATGAAGTGTTGTTGGCAGGGGAAACAGACCAATAGATCTCAAGAGTCTGTGTAGGGCCTGAATCAAGGTGCAGCAACGAGGTCATGGTCAAGAACTATGAAAAGAAAGAACTAACTCTGCCAGATTACTCAGTCCACCTTGTCCTCATTTGCTGACCGCATAGCCAAGATTGAAGCATAATACAATTGATCCTCATGATTGACTTCACTGTGTTTTGTAATTATGAAGGAACATCCCCAAATTGGTGTACACCTCCAGACCAAGGACAATGATCCAGAGACATACAAGCCCACACCAAAAATCTGAATAGTACATTTGACTTAATTGGCTTTAAGAGATCAGAAGGCAGGCCATAACAGTGTGCAAGGAAGGGCCAAAACTCACATCTTTGTCACTTCTTAACTATTGGAACAAATTCCTGAACATTGTTCAATAGAAAAAAAAACTCAGTCAAGCACAAATGGCAAGACTTTGACCAGTTGTGATTTTGCAAGTCCTTCATGAGGCCATCAAATGTTCCACTGGAATATCTTGCAGAACAAGGCTCAGCTTACCTCTAACTGGGCTAAGGGAGCTAATGGGGTTAATGGGTTTACTTAAAAGTAAAACAAAACCCAAATCTATAAATCCCACTCAACTAATCCTGAAAACCCTCATGCCTCCAAAGTTTCTCAAGGGATCTTTAAAGGTCTGTCCAAGGAAACCTCTTTCCAACTCTCTCTCTTCAAAACCTCACTTTTTTGAGGCTCATTCTTTGAGGTATGCCCATAACAAATTTCCATTCAGGTCCAAATTGTGTAATTTACAAGGCTAGTGTCTATGCCAGAAGCCTAATGAGGTTAGATCTAGGGTGGAGGCCTTAGAGGAGGAACTTGGGCTTCAAGAAGGGCCCACAAAATCAGCCACAAACTTGGAGAAAGGTGAAATGTATGCATCAGCTATGAGTTTTCTTCCAGCAGGGAAGGATTCAATGAGAAGGTATCTCTGTGCAAGTTTCCTGCATCCCTCATTTGCCAAAGCTGCAGTACTATTTTGAAGCTTTGAAAGGCAATGTAACATCTCTGCTATACAAGGGAGAGGTTTGCCAACTTTGTTCTGTTTTTTGTAAGCCTTCTCCAACATCTTGGTGGCATTTCGAGTTGCACCAGTAAGAGCACAGCAGCATCCTAGCCCCACATATGCACAAGCATACCCATGGTCTCTAGCCTTTTTATAGACCTCCACTGCCTTCTCAATATTCTGTGTTGTGCCAAGTCCACACTCAAAACACAGTCCAAGTCTACAGAGTGCCTCAGGATTACCGGATTTGGCTGCAGTGCTAAACAATTTGACTGCCATTTCAAGGTCTTGCCATTGATTGTTCCAATCAGCAAAGTACTTACCCACTTTCACTTGCTCCCTGATCCAAACAATGCCCTTCATGTGCTCCATGTGCTCCATGTGCTCCATGTGCTTTTGATCTTTGCATGCATCAGATACTATGATACTATACACTTCCATTGGAAGATTCTCCGACACACCCTCTTGAACACACCTCTTTAAACCCAATGAGGCCAACAATTGCTTGGCATCATACTCATTAATGTGTTTTAGAGGGGATGGATATGAATGCCTCAGAAGTGTACCCTTACAATACACCAACATTTGGCAGATTTCAGAAAACTGAGGACGATCTTCAGCCGCTGTGGCCCAACACCTCTCTATGAAGGTGGACAAATGCACTGGACAGTATGCCCTGGATGGTAAACAAGGCCGCATCCCACAAAGAATGCTCTCATGAATTTCAAATCGTCGTAGGTCGTCAAATGGACACTTCCCAGTGAGGACCTCAAAGAATACCATTGCAAAACTGTACACATCTGCAGCCTTTGTGTACTTTGTGTTCTTGTCATCTTCAAATACCTCAGGTGCTCTCCATGGAGTTGCACCCATCTGCTTTGTGGTAAACTTGGAGCTATCCTTCAGCTTTGATTGGCCAAAATCAGTGAGCTTAACATGTACTGAAGAGGACAGTGTATCACTCTCCTCAACATTAATTAGAACATTACTGGACTTCAAATCCCGGTGTATCATGCCATTCTGATGCAAGTAATTCATTGCTTCTGCTAACTGTCCCATTATGTCAATAACGATAAGCAATGGAAGAGGGTATCCTCCCTTCTTCTCTGCACTCTTCTGCAAGTAATGTTGTAAGTCCATGTCCATGAGTTCTGAAACAAGTACATGTTGATCTCCACTGACTGCATACCCTATGAATTGTACCACATTTGGGTGTTGCAACGTTGCAAACAAGTTCACTTCATTCTCAATTTCCCTCCTACTTGCATGCAGAAGTTTAAAAATCTTGGCAGCTGCCCTCACTCCAAGGAACTCGCACTTGAACACTGTTCCGTATGATCCACCTCCAAGAAACTCCTTGATAGAAATCTCCACATCGTGAAAATCTATTGAGTGTAGTCCACCCTTCAATTTTTCTTGCAAGCAATTTGCAAGCTTGCATGTTGAAAATTTGTGTTGCCCTTCCTCTGAATGTGATAGCAAGCTCACAATGTCCTCTGTAGCTGCTTTATCAACACTTGACATCAAGAAGTCATCCTCAAATGTGCCACTGTGTTGAGCCTCTACAGTTGCAATGTTCCATTCCCCATTTGACATCCAGATGTCATAGTCCTCAATATTTGTTGAGAGAACAAATGTGGCATCACAACGAGCCTCTGCAATTGCAATCTTCAACACCTTGATGCAATTGAGAAACTCTTTCAAGTGGAGGATGACCCTCATATGAACTGACAAAGAATCAGATGAGTTGATCACTGATCTCCACCAATCCTTATCCTTCCAGCTCGTCACTAGCCTCTTGCCATTCAGCATAACACGTCTCAATTCTTGCAAAGCTGTCTCGCACAAACAATAGGTTCTTGCATCAATCACAGTGTCGCACCTGCAAAAACCTGTTTCTGTAACCTCCTGCTCTGAATAATTTGCTGGCTCAACAGGAATATTTTCTTCCATGATCAAGGATCCTACATCACCAAGCCCTTGCGGTGAATAATTATGCAAACCATAAGAACCTGCTGCTTCTTCCAGAAACAAACGTCTTGCACTGACGATATCTAGAGGCTCCTTTTGTAAATACTCATCCAAGTCGTCTAAAACACGCACATATGTGGATGTAAGGAATTTGCATAAGTGTGTGTTAAACACAACGCTTTCACATTGCAAAGCCAAAGTCCTTGCCAGTGCTTGGCATTCATTGTACAGAGTCCTCATTATACCAGAACCAAGTTTGGTGATGATTTTTGGCTTCTGCCAAAACCAGCAGAGATGGTGCAAAGTAAGAGAACAACAAAACATTTACTACATAAGAACAAACAAAGAGCAATAAGATGAAATTCCACTACAACTTACTGCAACATGTCAATACCTATGTACAATCTTCACTGGCGCTCACCTAGTAGCCTGTTGAGCTCACAATCCTCTTCCCAAGCAAGATCATAAGGAGTAACAAATTGTATCACAGCATGAGTGCATGTCTGTTTCAGTCCGTGTGTCTTCCAGGTTGTATCACAGCATGAGTGTATGTGTGTTTCAGTCTGTGCGTCTTCCTTATAGACATTGCATGTGCCTTTGGGTTGCAAAACTGCTTGCCAACCACCCGGAGAATCGATAACATGTTAACCAAAGATCTTCTCACCCATATAATACACATGACAGATTTCAACAAGTCTAAAAACAGTGCTTAGAATTCCACATGAAGCACGTGTATGCACATGCATGGCCATACTCATTCCAACATTACAGAGCTCTTTGAAACAAGAAAATCAAGGAAGGAATTTGGTATCTGACGCAGTACTACTAGACTACCTCACGAGATTTCATCTTGGACATAGAGAGTACTGCTGCCTTTTGGAGTTCTTCAACTTTGTTTATGGATGCATGTAGTCAGTCATCAGGCTAACTGAATCGGAGAAACTGCTTTGATATACCCTAAAATCTACGAGTTCGAGACCTCTCTGATCGTCTCTCATTATTTTTGAGTCAAGAAATTGTTGATTCTTCTTCCGATGTAACAGGGAATTCAAACTTTCTCTCTTGCTCAAGGATGGATAGTGACGCTCACCAGTGAATCGTCTTCTTCTCGCTGGATAGCAACCCTTGGTACGTAGCTATTATTGAGCTTGCTATGCACCCTGGCAACTGTGAGCAGCAGTGCTGAAGGAAGAATCCCTACAACAAAGGTCCTAGATTTAGACTGTCTGATTCAGCAAGTGAGAGCACTCTCGTGCATGCCTCAAATTTGAAGCCTTCATTGCCCTTCAATGGTTTTGGCCCTTCTAGTGAAGGACCAAAAAAAAGGTGGGACCCTTCAAAATTTGTAAGGTCCTCAGTGAACCAGCAGCCACCAGTGCACCAGTTCAGGATGAGGCTGTTCAAGCCGTTTTAACTCAAGCACATCTAAGTAGGGCACTGTTATTTTCCTCTTCCACTGCGCAGGGTTTTTTCTGCCCTCTTCTCTGCCTCAAAGTTTTCCTCTCCTAAACCTAAATTCATTTTCTCTCCCCCAGGTTTAGCTTCCTTTCTCTCACCTCCATTGCCAAAGCTTCGAGGTGAGCTCAGGAATGTGGAGACACAACGGAGCTTGAAACTTCAACCCAGTGGCAAATGCTTGAGCTTGAAGGTAAGCTCCCTCCCTTCTCTTCTTTTTTTATTTTTTCAATTTTTTTTTTCCTTTGAAGAGGACAATGGCAAATGTCATCATCTTTTTTTTTCCCTTGCTTTGCTACAAAGAAGACGATAACAATTGTTGTCGTTTTTTTTTTCTTTTGCTTTGTTATGAAGAGGACAATAATAGTTGTCATCTTTATTTCCTCATTATTTGAAAAGAAGAAGATGACAATAATAATGTTGTCTTTTTTTTCCTTGGTTTGTTGCGAAGAGGACGACAATGGCAATGTCATCATTATTTTTTTTTCCCTTACTTTGTTGTGAAAAGGATGACAATAATTACTATCTTCTTTTTTTCCTTGCTTTGTTGTGAAGAGGATGATGGTAGCAATGTCATCTTCTTCTCTCTTTCCTTTGCTATGAAGAAGGTAATGGCAATAGTGCCGTCATTATTTTTCTTCATGTTGTCATTTTTTTTTGGTGCATGTTGTCATTAGCTTTTGTTAATGTTCCTCTCGAAAGGAGAGTAGTTTGTGTGTATGGGGTTGGTCTTTTGGAAAAAATAAAAATAATAATATGCTTGTTTACTAAAATTTTTGTTTAAATATGTAAGATTTCAACGGGTAGAAGAAGGAAATTAAAGAAGGTTTGTTGTGATCCGGAAGTTCAAGGGCAAAATGTTGTTGCATCAAAATTAACAATTGAAGAGAAAAATAATGCTCCATTAAAATTGGCAATTGAGGAACAAAATGTTGCTACATCAAAATTAACAATTGGGGAACAAATACTATTGCAATTGAGGAACCTAAAGTTGATGAAACAAGCAACCAATGTAATTTAAAATTGGACATGGTGATTGTGTCCAATCCAATAATGAGATCCTTCCCAAAACAAATTAGGAATTTTGATCGAAAAGTGGTAAGTTAAATTATTTTAAAAATTACATAAATTAAACTTTATTAAATGTGCATAAGAAAATTTGTATATATATATTTTTAAGTTCAATTATACTCGCACCTTTCATCATTTGATGGAAAATGCGAGATTTTTTTTTGAAATTTTTTTCATTACAATACCTGAAAAGAAATTAATTTTGTTTGCAAATACTTGCATTTTGTTGTGTGATCTTGTTTTAAGGTTTAAAGTTAAGTTTTTTTTAATTTTAAAAAAAAACTTGTTTTTTAGAGGTTTGTGGTTCAAGTCCACATATTGAAATTAACCCCATTTAACCACCCACACCCCTTTGTCCACCCGATATTGCTCATAAAAATAAGGGATAGACTAAAGACAAGTCAAATTGGTGATGTAAAATGGATAATTACACTATTGCATATGTTACCAAAGGGTTGTTAACAAACATTTGAAGGAGGTGCATGGCTTAGTGACTAATTAAGGCCAAATTTGGGAGGCATTTAACTTTTGAAAGAGGTCATTGACATTAAGACCATGCTAAAATGAATGTTCACATCTTGGGAAATGCCATGGCTGTGTAAAGGTGGAATAGTCAAAAGGTTGGTAGTTGCACTCCTACCAAAGCCCAATGTGAGTGGGATGAATTGGTAATTGTTGCACAATAATGTCCGTCATTTGTAAAACCAATTTTGGTCAAGTTAGTTTCAAAGCAACTATTGTAGGTGTTGGGTCTTAATGTTTGGGGCGTGGAAAACATTCTTTGAAATGCAACATCACGAATGGAAAAGGACGAAGATTTATAAAAGATTATTTGATTGACTTGTTCTACATATGCATGAAAATTGAAAATAGCACGAAATATCAAAAACTAAGATCAAAAGTCCATTAAAGCAAGTCGAACACAATAGTTGACAATTATATTAGATTTTCATGAATTTAGAATGATTCATGGAAAGTAATAAAAATAAAAATAAATGTTTGTTGTTTTCATATAAATTTGTTTCATCTAATGTGTGTTAGGGTTTAATTCAGTGGTTTTTGGATGTTTATAGGGTTTAAGGCATAATAAAGAAAGAGTTTGTTGTAATTACAGTTCATGTCAAGATGCAATGTCATCATCTGTACATTGTTCGTCATGCAACAAAGGATATGAAGGCAATAGCTACTTACCGAACTAAACGACATTATAGATAGTGATATGGTTTAAAATTTCCACTTCGTATAGTATGTTAGGTTTTTTTAACCCTTTCATTTTTTGAACTATCTACTTTGTGAACTTTGGTCCTTTGATATACTACTTTTTTTATTGAGTTTTTTATCAGTTTTTGATCCACCCATTTTTGTACAATTTTTATTAATATAATGTTTATTCTAATCAAACTTGTTTGATGGGTATACGGTTAATCATGTATGTCTTTTTTTCCCATCTTTTTAACGTTTTAGATTTAAAAATCAAAACTTATATATTCCCATATGCACACTTTATAATTAACTTGTCTAAAGTTTACAAATATCAATAATGTACATTGTGCAATACCTACATCCTTTTTATTCTAACTTTCATATGGCCATACCCAAATAAAGGTCTTCTAAATAATTGCTATTTTTTTTACATCCATTGCAATACGTGCATAAAGGTCTCATAAATAATTGTTGATTTTTTTTACATCCATTGCAATACTTGCATAAAGGTCTCATAAATAGTTATTGATTTTTTTTACATCCATTGCAATACTTGCATAAAGGTCTCATAAATAGTTATTAATTTTTCTTACATCCATTGCAATATTTGCATATAAGTATCTTAAATAATTGTTGATTTATTTTTTTACATCCATCATAATATTCAAAAATAAGTATCTTAAATAATTGTTAATTTTTTTTTACATCCATTACAATATTTGCATCATAATGCACTTATTTACATTACACCTAGGTTCAAATTATAATATCTACATATAGGTTTCTTGATAGTTGTTGGGATTTTTTATGTCCTTTGCAATATGGGTTTAGAAATAATGTTAGTTTCCTTCAATGCTAAAATAGCCACAATGCTTTGTGGGTAGGAAAATCTTTAATGCTTAATACCATTACATAATTGTTTTAGATAATTAAGGAGCGATTAAATAATTTTTCATAATTAATGAATGACTAAATAATTATTTTAAATAATTATTGAATTTTTAGATAATATTTCACATAATTAAAATATCAAAGAATATTTTAAATGATCAAATAATGATCAAATAATTATTAAAGATAAATTATGATAATTAATCATTTACATTATCTACCATAATTATCTAATAAATATTTATTCATACAACATAATAATCTAGAAGTATCAACAAATAATGTCATATAATTAAAGAATTACTAAAACTTTGTTTCAAATAATATAAATGACTAATTATCACATTTAAAAAATTAGGTTTTTAAGATATTAATTAATTAATTAATTGGTTGAAACTTAATTATTTGGATAATTGAAATTTAGATCTAAAAATCAAATTGATAATTTGATATTTAATTTATTATCTTTAATTAGATTTTTTAAGTTGATAAATTATTCAAATTATTATTTTAGATAATTAATCATGATAATTAATTGTCATAAAATTAATTCAAGTATATAAAGAAACATATTTTGGGTACCCAAATTACATATTGGTTATTTTAAAGTGATTTTAAATGTGGGTGTTGTGTTTAAGGTTGGGTTTTCACCTAAGGTTACTTAAATCACCTACGGGTTATTTAAAAATGAATTTGAATATGAGTATTACATTTAGGACTACGTATTCATATAATTTTACAATACCCACAAATGTACTTATTTTCACAAATTAGAAATTTGACCTTAATTTTTAAATAATTAATTAAAATTTGTAACAAACTCAAAAGAAGGTATGTTTTTTATCATTTGGTAATTCCAAGCTGAGTTTTTTCACTTTCTTTAAAAAAAATATAAAATGACATTGCATTGTTTTACATATGTTTAAACTTTAAAAATTCCACCCAAAATGCACCTTAACTTTATTTTAATTATTATAAAATTGTAAAAAAATGTTAATTTATTTATATGTCCCAAACTTTAAACCTAAACCATAATCTAATAATATATATTTGTAATAATTATATGAAAATAGAGTAAAATTTTAATAATTTTTTAAAAAATCAAATTTAAAATGTTATAATACCAAAAAAAAAAGACATTAAACTGTCATAAACACTTAGTAAGCTTAAGTGGCCTAAGCTAGTAAACTACCTACATATCTACATAGTTAGTAGGTTTACCTAGTAAGTTAAACCACCTTTAATACCTACCTAAACCATTTAAAATACCAACCTAGAAGGCTTACATTAATGAACAAACCATCTTTTTATGAACAAATAACAATTTGAGCATTAACTCCTTGTAATCAACTATCAACTTTGGAACATTATGGAAGTTAATTTGTTTTATTATGTTAAATTTCTTTTTATATTATTTTTTTTCATTTGTTGATGATGCTACTACATTTTCAAAAAAGGTGTAACAAGAAAAATGATATTTTTTGTTGCTTGAATTTCAACCATCACATTAGTAATTTATTATTGTTGTTGATATTGTGACTATTCTAGAAACAAACTGAAGAAAAAATATGTAAGAAAATTGTCAACCACCAAAATGTCATCTCTGGGCGTGTAATTGATGTTCCACATGCTTGAATGCACCATCCTGCAAGGTTGATATCACATACATTTTTATGGGTGGTGGATGATCCATGGCCCATAACAACATGTTGACATGACTCATCACCTTCAAGTAAAAAGAGATGGGTATCCATTTGCAAAGAATTTGAAAAGAAGTCTCATGACAAATCAGATTAGTGAGTGCATTTTTGAATTTTAAAAATTTCATTAAAAATCAAATTCATAAAAAAATTGCATTATACATAACCACGGTTATATTTTTAAAATTTAATATATATTTTAATAAAATTTTATCTTATTTAAAATAAATATGAAGATATCATATGTATTAAAATGAATCAAAATATAATTTCATAATACTATTAATCATATATAATGTGTGAATTGATATCTTAGAATTAAAAATATATTTAGACCAATATTTAAGCCAATATTATACATAAAAATAAATAAAGTCTACATAAGTACTTGTGTTATATATTTGTAAAATATAAAATATTACTGACCTACTATATAATTTATTATTTATTATACATCAAAAAAGTTTTAAATAAATTTTCAATCATACATAGGATTAATATATGGGAAAGATTATTTTTAATTATTATGTAAAACATCCAAAAAATGGAAAATTGTGTGTTTCAATTATTATTTTTAAACATGCATTAAAATTTTATTAAATTAGAGACTTTACGTTTTTAAAAAAAAATGAATTTATAACTTTAAAGTTCATGAATTTTTATAATCTCATTTTCCTTTATGATAATTATGATTTAAAAGGGAAAAAAAATGTACATCATTGAAGAAATGTTAAACATGAACTTTTAATTTTTTGATTTTGACAAATTTTGAATTTTGACATTAAGTAGTAAATTTTACATTGAACTTTAACCCCTTGTACCATTAATGTGACCAATTTTGCATTACGTTCAGTTTTATATATGTTAAATCATATTGTAAGGTGAACAAATAATTTTAAAAACATGCATTTCATGATGTATTGGTGGGGAATCAAATATTTAAAAAATATTTTTATTTTTCATGATTAATGAAATATCACAATATGAAACAAATATTGCATTCAAACAAAAATGAATTAGAAAATATTGAACTTTAACAATTATGGAACATATGGAAATAAAGGAGATTCATAATTATGTTATAAATCTAAATAATTAATCAAATAAAAAACCAGTACAATGAGTAAAGTTGAAAGTATAAACCTTAAGCCTTGAAATACATGAACCAAATTCCAAAACCTTAAAGCATAAGGCCTACCCCCAAAAATCCAAATGAAATTTGCCATATAACCTATTAAAACCCTAACTATACAAACCCTATTAAAAAAAAGTTCTAGTTATATGTGCCCTAAACCCAAAAAACTATACAAATTATATAATGCAAAACAATTTTTTAAAAAAAAACATAGGAAAAAAATTTTAAACCAAATTTTAAAACTTTTAAACTACAAATATTTATTGACTGAAAAAAAAACCTTAACCTTCAAAAACAATCAAATAAATTTTGTAAAAAACCAAAAAATCAAATTTGTTTTTTATCTTTATGTGATCTTTCCACATTAATTTTTTCCACTTTTTTCTGAAGAAGATATAGAGTCAAATTGTATTACTTCACATATGTCTAAACCCAAAAAAATTCCCTTCACATTTAACCTTCTTTAGGTTAATTATTATAGATTTGTGAAAATTTTACTAACTAATTTATGTGTCCCAACCTTAAACCTAAACCATAATCCAATAGTACATATTTATAATAATTACATGAAAAGATGTATTATAATGTCCATTCCATAAATAAATTAGGTAAACAAAATTTAGTAAAATATGCATTAATTAAACCAAAATGGTTGTAATATGACATTGTTTCCACTATAAATTGTTTGTAATACCGACATATGAGGACCTATGTTTATCATCCACGAACTAAGGCAAACTTTAATAAATTGATAGGTAGGGGATTGGAAAAAATGAATAGGTAATTAGTTAGGTATTTGACTATGTAAAAAACATAGGTAGGTAGGTAAACATAGTGGTAGGTAGGAAGGTAGGTGCATAGGTAGCTAAGTACGTATATAAGTAGGTAGTTGGGTTGGTAGGTAGGATAATAAGTAGAAAAGAAGTTCAAGGACCAAGATAAATAGGTTATTAGGGTAAGTAAGCATGTAGGTAAGCAAGTTAATAGGTAAGAAAAAAATTACACTAGCAAGGTAGTTAGGCAAGTTAATACGTAGAAAAAAGCTATCTTATCAAGGTGGCTAGGTTTGTAGAATACTTATGTCAATAGGATGATTGTGTAATAAGGTAGCTAGGTTAATAAGGTAGGTAGTTAGTACAATGATTAGGTTAGTAGGGATGTTAAGGCAGTAAGATATGTAGTTAATAGGGTAGCTAGGTTAGTAGGGTAGATAATTAGTATAATAGCTAGGTAGTTAATAGGGTAACTAGGTTAGTAGGGTAGATAGTTAGTATAATAGCTAGGTAATTAATAGGCTAGGTAGTTAGTATAGTAGCTAGGTTTATAGGATAACTAGTTATTAAGGTAGCTATGTTAATAGGGGATAATTAGTAAGGTACCCACATTGATACAATACTTATGATAGTAGGAAGGTGAGCAGGGTAGCTATGTGTGAGGTGAGTCCAGGGAAAAAATGATCAAGAACAAAAACAAAAAAAACTAAGTACAGTGATCAACAGCAGAAATAAATGGACTGTGATGAACCCCATCTGGTGCCGAATGAAGAAACACAGCCCATCCAGTGGATAGAACAGCAAACTGGTGCACTGGTTGTTGCTGGTTTACTCTGGCCCTCACCTTGGATTAGCTCAAGGGAGGATTAGGCCATGGTAGGATCCTTGGTGTAACTGTTGTTGATTACGCTTGAAAAATTGTAGAATTTGGAAAATGTCTCACTTACATTCATTTTCTCAGCAAAAAAATCTGACCTGCATTCCTTTGCTTAGTAAAAAAGGCCTAGAAGTTATGTGATTTTTCATGAAATTTTAAGATACTTCTAGATAGTGTTTCTTTATTCAAATTTGTGAAGGTGGTGGGTTGACAAGTTCTCAAGCTTCTCATTCCGAAGTGAATCCCTGGTTAGCCCGTTAGCTTCCCTACCCATTTCACGAACTTTTTTTCATAACCTTGCCTAGATTCATGGCTCCCCATAGTAGAAAGGTATTTGTACCCTTCACAAATGCTGCATCATCAACACAAATTCTGGTGTTCCAGTGTGCTGCAACTACCCAATTCACCCAATCCAGCTATCAAACAAAGAAAAACATTTCTTTTCTCCACACTCAGTGTCTTGCCACAGAAGTGGGTTCCAATGGAAACCTGAATTCTCCACCTGCATCTCCTTTTTGCTACAAGAAGCATGAAGTGCAAGTTTTTCCTTCACCGCAGCCACCTTTGCATTGAGTTTGTCAGCATGACATCATTGAGCAGCTTCAGAAGTTCATCAAGACCTTTTGTTTGTTCCAAGAGTGGTTTGCACTGTATTTCAAAATTAGCAGCAGCACTGTCGAGTGCAAATTGTGCTGTTCCTCCAGGCACATTCTTGACAACACTGTATTTTAGGTTCTGAGCATCAAATTTGCCTCTACCTTTCTACTCGTGCCTGAAGATCCAGCTCCCCTCTGTGTTATTATTGTTGTGCACATCTTGCTTAGAGGAAATGATTAGAGGCACATATTCCAGTGCCCACATTTATCTCCCACAAGTACAGAGCTTCTTGAAAAGAAAACTTCCAATGGAAGTGTATCATCACCATTTGAAGACTACTGTGAGATTGTTCACTTGAAAGCTGATTCTTAGACCATTTGAACTCTTTAAGAATCGAAATGGTTGTGCTCAAGATTGTTCATGCTCAAGATGGTTGTGTTTAAGAATGTTTTGTGCTTGAGATGTTCATGCAAATGAAGAAAATGCTCACAAACAATTGTGTGCATGTCTGTGCATGAGATTTGTTTCATTTCTTTGTCTTCAACTCCCCTGCTCCTGTTCATCATGCTCAATTCTACTCAAGAATGTGTGTGTGTGTGTGTGTGTGTGTGTGAGAGAGAGAGAGAGAGGCAAGAAATGCAAACAGAAAATCATGTGGTTAACGGTCTCCTCCTTTGCAATACTTTCTATTCACGTTCCATACACATGTAAAAGATGGATCCTTGATGCTTTGATATAGGTATTGGGATCGTATATACCATGCAAGGTTTGCTCTGCTTTCAGACTTCAAGGCTTCAATCTGCAGCACTCATAATAGTGGTGACATACTTGGCATCTCTCTGAATAGACAGCAAAGGAGCCCCCACAATACCATGTTATATGAGTACACACTTTGCCAGAGATCTACATATCAATGCAACAACCTGCTAGTACTACTACATTGTTGCAAAGGAATCTGTACAAGGAGTTGTCTGTATTATGAAGTGTGTTGGCTAGGGAATCAGATAGGCCTCAAGAGTCTGTGTAGGGCCTGAATCAAGGTGCAGCAAGGAGGTCATGCTCAAGAACCATGAGAAAGATCTTCTACCTCTGCCAAATTACTCAGGGACTGCAAATACAGCAAGACATTAACCATGTCAACAAAGTTGTTGTGTGGAGCTCTCTGGGTGCGGAAATTACAACCAGTCAAAAGTGGAAATATATGTGCAGGAAAGGGAGGTACCTGTAAATGCTGCTGTACAGTCTATTGCTTGCCATAGCTAGGAATCTTGATGGAAATTCTCCAAGTGGACATACAGAATCCATCCACAAGGCAACTCACACATCTTACATGTGAAATTTCAGAGTCAAAGATGGTGAAATGCAGCAACTCCCAGTGATTCCGAGAATTATGATCATCCTTCTGACATCCTTGCAAGCTGCACTGCTTCCTCCATTTTGTTCTCTGTTTGAGACCAAGGTCCAAATCCAAATGCACATTATCTCCTCATTTCCTGACGGCATATCCAAGATTGAAACATACGATCTATCATTCTGTTGGACTTCTGTGTTTTGTTTTTATGAAGGAACATCAGTCATGGATTCACCTGAACACATCTGCAAGTCCCTGAAATGGTGTACACTGTACACCTCTGAGACAAAGACAATGATCCAGACCTACTCATGCCACAAATCCAAATAGCTGATTTGACTTGACTGGCTTTCTCAGATCAGATGGCAGGCCAGAACAGTGTGCAAGGAAGAGCCAAAACTCACATCTTTGTCACTTCAGGATCATTGTAGAACACAATTATCATCCCCACCTCCACACTAGACCAATAAAACCTGCAGTTCATGAACAGGTTTCCCATGTATGGCAATTGTATAATGTCCCCAAAACCCACCATCTTTTTACTCTGAAAATCATGAAGAAACTAATCAAGCATTGTTGCCTGGCAATCACTAGACTGTTCCATCTTCATACATGAATGATAAACCACTGGTTTCCCATGTATGATTTGCTGCAAAAAACACCAATTGATCAGGACTTCAAACATCATCAGGCCCTTGTGATGAATTATTGACCAAGTCAGAGGAACCGGCTATTTATTCAAGAAACAGAAGTCTTGCTTGAATTACACCAAGAGGCTCCTATCGTAAATACTCATCCAAATCATGCAAAGAGTGCACATATACAGATGCAAGGAATTTGGCGAAGTGTTTGTTACACACAATCGATTGGAAATGCAAATGCAAACTTCTTGCTGTCTAGCTTGGCATTGATTGTACAGAGTCCTCATCATACTTGAACCAAGTTTGGTGATGTTTTTAATAGGCTGCCAAAAACAGAGATGGTACAAAGTAAGAGAAGAACCAAAATTTTACTACAAAAGAACACAACAAAGAGGTATAGATCAAACTCCAATACGACTGCAACATGTCATGTGCAATCTCCAACATTGCTCATTTGCTAGCCCATTTGCGCACAATCCTTCTCCAAGCAAAGATAAGAAGCACCAAGAAGAAGAATAAAAGCTCGCATCACAACAACATGAATGTATTCCTCTTTTAGTCCGTGCATCTTCCTTTTGGAAATTTCATGCAACTTTGGGCTGAAAACACTCGCCAACCACCAACAAAATTGATAACATGTTAAGAGAGTTTGAATTGCAACAACTTAAAGATCATAAAATTATAAATGACACACTATGTAATTAGACATCTCATTACTGAGTCAAGAAAATCCCTAGTTTTGAGTTTTCAAATCGATGATTTTTGAACACGAAATGCTCATAAAAAATCATTTGTCATTATAACAAACAATTTCCTAAGCTTAATAAAACATGGACATCAATTAAAACAAAATTTGTTGAAATACAAATAGGTAGTAATCCTTTGCATACCATAACAAAGATTTAATTCCCTATTTCATTTAGCTATTTCATGAATAATAATACATCATGCACAAAGTTTAACACTTGATCATGTAGTGTTTGACCCTACAAACGCAATAAAGTGTGGTTCAATGCATACAATGTTTATACATGACTGATAATTGACAAGTCTTGCTGAATTTATTAAATTTTTCAGAAAAAAGACATTTACGTGTCTCAATCTAAATATCCCAAGATTTTGATAGTCATCAATAAACATGGTATAATAAAAAAAATTCAAGTAAATAATGTTTAAAAAGATAAAATGAATTGACCAATGATTTTTTTTTCCTTTTTTTGTCATGAAAATTCATCATTTCTCTATAGGAAAAAGTCTCAAGCAACATGGTCAAGGGAACCTTTTTTTTTTAAATTCAAAAAAAATCACCACCTCTTGAAGAAGTTATGAACTTACCACAATTTTTGGAGGATTTGGGCATATTTCTAACTTTCTTCTTTTTGAAATCATCACATTTAACTAATAGGTTCTACTGGTTCGTCAACATGTAATCATAAGATTCTTAGATTTTTTATTTCTCTATTTGACTTGTAGCCAAATTTGATGAAAGACAAAGTATGAATGCATTCTTGGGATAATCCATATTGTCAAAAAATGTTTAAAAAATATTTGTGATAATTTGGTCTTTGGTTTTTCTTTTTTGGCTCTAGCTTATCGAACATTCACAATGCAAAGTGCTTGTGAAATTATGCCATCATAAAGGTAGTTTCAATTTTAAAAAGTTTTTTATTACATTTTAAACAATGCCCCCCTTACCACATAACCCAAGGTCTAGATAATGTCCAAAGTCAACATGAAGATTCTACCGATCAATATTCCTAAGTGGCAAAGGTTTTAATGTTTATACTACCACATGTGGACAAAGGAGCTTGGATGCCTCTAGATCTCAAAATGTTAGTTCTTCATTTAATAAATTAAGCTTGTATTTTTCATTTCAGATGGGCTTAAAGCTTTCAAGTCTAAATACTCTTGCCAACTTGCTAGAGCCCTACACATAAAATCAAAACAAAAAATTTTAAATTTTTCTTTCACATCCATCATAATAATATACATCATGTGTAAACCAAAATCAAACTTTCATGCATTCAATGGAGAGAATGCACAAAAAGATAAATGTATGCACATGTAAAAGATATTGTGTTCATTGTCCCCCAAAAAATAAATAATTACTAAAATAGTATTGCACCTCCCATTGTCATTGAACATTATGATTTGCATAAAAATGAAAATGCTGCATCTCCCATTGTCATTGAACATTATGTTTTCATAATAATGAAGATATTGCATCTCCTTGTTGACTTACATAAGACTTTATCTATCATGCAAAAAATTGTAGTAACACAAAGATTAGAGAGAAATGGAAATGGATTAGAACTTGCTGATCAAGTCTATTACCGAATATGCAATCCACTACTAAACGCACACTTGTGCTTTGTTTGGCATTATACATTAATGTCAAAGAAATGGATAATTTTATTGATCTTTAGCACACATTAAACTCATGGTCATTGTCACTCCAAATGGACTTGATATTTTTCCTTGAGCTAGTCTCCACCATAACTTGGAATTCCTTGAATGATACCAAAACTTCTAATGTTTGTTTTAGAAAGTGGGTCCACACTACCTTGGTGTTGTCATTTGTGAAAGTCACAAAGAGCTGAGCTCATCCCATTGACATCATTTTCATCAGGCCACACAAGCATGTGTACACCACTTCCAAAGCAGTTTTGAACTTTTTTTTTTGGGGTTTCCCTTTTGGAAAGAATTCCTGCATCGATTGCCATTAGCAAAACCTACGCAAAAATCAAGTTGTTGATCGGTCTTAACATCCATGTGAGTGATTACATTTTTTTGTACAAGGAACCTTAAATTTTGTTCTTTTACATAGTTGAATATTTCGTGCCAAACTTTCAAGTTCTTTTCTTTTCAAGCTACTTGAACATTGTCATGAGTCAATACATGCGAACATAACAATCTGTAGAACTTATTTTCCTTTACTACTTTTGCAAAAATTTCTCCAACATTATTTTTTATGTTGCATTCTTCTTATTAAAATTCTACTTTTAGACCTTGAGTCGTAGCCTTACTAATTGAGAAAAGGTTTTTAACAATACCCAAAACATGGAAGACTTCATGCAAAACACCTCTAACTTCACAATCTCCCATTTTCATGGTTAAACGAACACTTCCTTTTCCAATGGCTTCTTGGACAAAATTGTCACCCATGTTGATAGATCTCTTAGGAATGTGCTTGTAGTCAAAGAAAATGTTTTTTTCAAACATGAGGTGTTGTGATGCTCTGGAGTCAATGTACCATGTTTTGTTCACCAAAACATTTGTTGTGGTTAAAAATGCTTGTTCTGTAATAGAAACCGTTTCTTTGGTTTGTTTTTTCAATCATAAGTATAATTCTTTCTTCTTATAGTCTCATGCCCAATGTTTAGGTTTCTTGCAATGGTTGCATATATATATTTTCTTGTTTCTTTTGATGGCCAATTATTGATCAACTATTGAGTTATTCGATGTAGCTTTGGATGTGCGTACAACCAAAGATGACGTTCCTTCATTTGATCCTTCGGCATCTTTCTTTTTTAACTTTTTATGAAAAAGTTTTGTTGTTATAAACTCAATCATAAGGTTAACATTTGCTCGTGATTCTAATGCTACTATCAAATTGGTTCAAAACTTTGGTAAATTATAGAACAAGACCATTACAACATCATTCTTCCCAAGCTTCTCCCTAATAGCTTCAAGTTGTTGAGACATAGACTTTTTTTTGTTAATATGATCCAACATGCTATCCATAGGATTCACTTTATACGCAAAGAATTGACATTTTAAGAAAAGCTTGTTTGTTAAACCTTTAGTTTCATAGACCTTTAATAGACAATCCCATGTTTCTTTTGATGTTTTTGCTCCTATGACATTCTAAAGCAATGAATCATGCAACCCCATGATGATGAAGGTCCTAGCCTTCCTATATGTCTTTTCCCACTTTGTAAAATTACTTGTTGATTTGACTTCCATTTTTGACACAATGTTCCAAAGCTCTTTGTCTTTTAATAACATTTGCATCTTGAATTTCTAAAGATGGAAGTTCTTTCTTACAAATTTGGTAATCACATATGCAAATCCCTATGGGCCCATAACCTATTGACTTACAAAAAACTCCATCTAGTATGCAAATAATTATAGTAAAACAAAAATAAATAAAAAATGGAAATGGATTAGGGATTATTAATCAAGTTTACTACCGAGTATGTAATTCGTTATTAAACTCACACTTGTGCTTTGTTTTGCATTATAGACTAATGTCAAAGAACAAGATAATTTTATTGATCCTTAACACATTATATACATGTCAATCAATTAATACACCCAAAAAAATCAAGGACAAGTCATGTAGTAAAATGATAAGGACATTTGTGAATATCACGAAGCCTTCAAAAAAATCAACTAACACCACACAAATCACCTAGTTGTAAATAAACTTGATAGTTCATTGTAATCTTAACAATCCTATTGTTATTGACAATGGTAATTTATAGAAAAAAATGAAAATATTGAATCTCTCATTATCATTAACAATTGTGATTTTTAGAACAACAAAATTATTGTTATGTAATATCACAACAAAGGCATGTGCAAGATGACATGGGGATGGAACTCACCTAAAACATCAAGAATTGCAAAATGACCATAATGCCACCACCATTGTTGCTTGCAAAAAATGTGGATGAAATGTAGCAACATGGAGGGAAATCACCTTAGACCATGTTATGCAAGATCATAACAAAAGAAAACTACCAAACAACCAAAAGAAAGGGAAGTGCAAAATGACAAGAGGGATGAAAATATCATTTGAAATGGGTCATTGTTGAAGCTCGTAATAACACCAAGAGTTCCAAGATGACCATGATGTTACCACTTGCTCTTGCTAAAAACCTAAGAAGGGGGAACAATTTCATGGGGGTAACTTGTAACAACCTACTTGCAAGACCATAATGAAAGGGATCTACAAGATGTCATTTTTACCTACCTAACTTCTTCTTGTGTGCCTACCTAATTACCTCCCTTTTCTTTCCTCTTACCATTTGCCTCCCCCCCCACCTTTTTTTTGAACTTGTCAAGAGTTGTATTATGTTTTAAGCAATTATGTCTTAATTACAATAAACCAGGGTAAGTTAACTTTGAATCATTTTTAATGTGAATGCGATGTTAATTATTTAGATTTTTGGATAGACATAAAATCTTGAATGAGGTGACTCAATTCAATTTTTTGAATTCAAAATACTATTCATTTGCAACAGACATAAATCCAAGTACAAACACTATTGCAAAAACAAACATCAACTTGGATAATATTTCCAAAAACACATAGAAAACAAACACAAGAAAAGTTTTACAAACAAACAACTTTGAATAGGAAGGTGGTTTACATTCGATGTGTCATTTAGAATGTCTTGTACCATTTATTTTATACATGTGTGGACAATGATAGTTGTAAGTGCCAACACGATAATGCACAACAAACCAACTCCATCTCCATAGTTATCATTTTGAATTTTGTGAAAAGAAAACAAAGAAAAAAATACAATATGCATATGCAAAAGGTATATTTTTCCCATTCATTCATGCACAAGAAATTAATGTTTCTAATAACATAAAGGTACTACACCTCCATTATCACTCAAGATTATGATTCTTAAAATTGAAGGTCTTGCACTATAATTTACACTTACATGGCCTTACATGCCCAAAGAAAATCTACACATGATCATGCAAGTGTATTTTAGAATATAAACATTACGATTGTGTAAGTGTCAATGTAGTTGACCACAATGTGAAATATATTAAGTGTAAAAATGTAATTGATATACATGTACATGGTTACACATAATAGATTACATGACCATTTACTTACACACACAACACTAGTTAGAACTCATTTTGATTGTGTTGAAAGGAATAGTTGGCACATTGTTACCCTGGAGATGTTAGATGAAAAATAAATTAGTGGAGGTAGGCCTAAGGGCTCAAAATGCAATCTGAAATTTCAGAGTGCCATGTGGCCACAAGCACCTTCACAATAATTTTTTTTCCTTGCTACCTTCCTTTCATAGCCCTTGAATTATTGTGACAGTCATTAATTACATCAACAATAAAAGGAATTCAATAGTTATTCATTTTTTGGTGTTGTCATAAGTACAATAGGTGGTCAAGGTGGGTTTGTTTTTTTTTTTGTTGCCATAATTACAATAAGTGAAGGTTTGGGTTCGTTTTTTTTTGCTGCCATAAGTACTGTAGGTGGTGGGATTTATTTGCATTTTCTTTAATCGTGTAGTGATGAAAAGGAACAACAATTTTTTGACAAAGGATGAAATTTTGATTTTCTAGAACTTGCTTGCTGTACAAGTAGCATGTCCAAAGGCTTATAAGAGGACTGTAACAAATTCAAACAACTATTATTGTGTTCATTAAATAGATGATAGAAACTTTCAAAAGTAAAACTAGGCTGAAGTACACAGAAAAAAAAAACCCTTTGATTTTATACATGATTCTTTACATATGCAATGTAATGCTCATGGTTGACTTATGTGATTTTTGATTCCATGACTACATGATGGATAAAACAGTGGTGGGTCATCATTATTAATAACAACAATAGTTCTGATTTAAGTGCCAAAACAAGCAACAAAGGAAGTACAACAACATACTATAAGTAGCCCAAACTAGTATGTTTCATGAACCATTGGAACAAAACAAACAAACAACCTTCCTTCATGTATATAGATATTTTTTAAATTCATTTGAACTTTTATTTGCTCATGATTGTTTCAAAGTTTAAATTTTTAAAGAATTAATATAAGATGTACCCACATCTAATTAATAAAATCAATAATAGGCAATCCAAATTCCAATGAGTGTTAATTGGATTTTGGTGTTTCAATTTCCAAAACCAACCACAATATAAAAACACACATTATTTTTAGAATCATTACACACCTTATAGAATTTTGACTTTTTATAAAAATATGAACTGAGATGCCCTTCACCCACTTTGCATTGTCTATTATATTTATTTAACATCAATTTAAAAGGGTTTTGAAAAAAAAAAAATTGTGTTGTTTTTTCTTGACTATGACCATGCATTGCACATCTAATTTACTTGGTAGAAAAAAGAAAAAAATGACCCAACAATTGAAAGGGGAAAAATATGAATACACTTCATCAAATTGGGCACTAGGCCTACCTCCACTCCAGGTCCTAGAAGGGACCAACAAGTTGAAAGCATTTACAATGCCATTTTTTGGCTTTCAATCATTTAAAAAGCAATTGAGCTCATTTCTCAAATCACATGTCGGAGCATTTGTGCAATCTCCCTTGCCAATTTCAAAGGTAGTGAAAATCCCATTCAAGCAATCAGCTCCCCAACTATCACATCACAAGCATCAAGCTTAGGAACTTCATGATATTTCACAAGAATGCAAAGCTGTGGCCCATGTGCTGTGAGAGGCTGGCATAAGATACACTGTAGATCTGCAAGGAATTCCAACCCCAGCCAGAAGTAGACACTGGAATCAGTGTGTATGGAATATAGTATTCAGTTCCTCTCTGATCAATATATTTAAAGAACTTTACCTTGTAGCAAACCACAAAGGTCTTGGATTGTGCAAAGTGAAGAAAGATGCAGTTGGTCACTCACTGTGTCAACAAACTAAGACTTAGTGTGCCATCATGACACTTTGACACATTTGCCAGTTCTGGACATACAAATGTTACTCCATTCAGTAGTCAGACAATGGCACCAATTTCAGTTTTCTCACCTAATTTGCCCCTGCTGAAATGTCAGAGGTTAAAATCAATGCAAGAGAGAAAAACCCAAATGCAGCATCAAACATATTCCAGCAATCCTCATATGCACCGAGTTCCACTTAACCATGTACAATCAAACCAAGAATTAAAAGTATGTCTCAAACAGTATTCATCACCTCCGGGCAATTCAAAGAGAAGAGCAAAAAGACCCACAAAAATAGAATACAGATGCACAGACAATCATGGAATGACATGGACTTTAGAGTCAGTCAGTCCCTCTATGAAGTACATCAATGCAATCACTTGCATAAAACCGTCTTCATATGTGCAGTATACACTCAAAAACAAAAATTGCAGTCAGAACCACAAAGCTGGAAAAAATTGCCCTGTTACCTGAGTGCTTGCATGTCAAGTTCAACCATACAACTACATTGAGGAAATCCTTGTGGATTGCCCATCAACTTCACCACCCATCTATGAGAGCTCAGGTCCCTACCCATTTCACAAAAGTTTTGCATAACCTTCTCTAGATTCATTGCTCCCCATAGTACGAAGGTCTTTGTACCCTTCACAAATTCTGCATCAACACAAATTCATTCTGATATTCCAGTGTGAACAGAAAGCACCCAATTCACCCAAGGAAGTTATCAAACATGGCAACCATTTTCTTCCCCACTTTCAGTGTCTTGCCACAGCATTCTTCATGTTCAAATTGGGTTCCACTGGAAACCTGAATCCGCCACCCATATCCCATGTGCTACAAGAAGCATGCAGGGCAAGTTTTTCCTTCACTGCCATCTTCTTTACTTATTGTATGTGATGATAACTTGATCACAAGGGAAATCATGAATCCACTCAAACAAATAATGCAGGTGCTTACACAAATGGGTCATCTAAAATGACAATCTAGAGCAATGGAACTCATATTTTATTCCTGCAAATCTGGACTAATTTCAGGATGATCCTGCAGAGATGCAGGATCATCACCATCTGCTTCTTTGCTCCATTTGCTCAATATTCTGCAGTGAATCCATTCTCCTACTGTTGTGATTGCACCTGTTTTCTTACCCTGATTAAGTACTTTTTGTGGAGCTTCAAAGCTGACTTGCAAGCCTCCTTGGCATCAACTTTGCCAGTGACATCATTCAACAGCTTCAGAACCTCATCAAGACCTTGGGTTTGTTTCAAGAGTGGCTTGCGCTGCATTTCAAAAATAGCAGCAGCACAGTAGAGTGCAAGTGGTGCTGTTCCTCCAGGCACATTGACAGCGCCATATTTTAGGTTTTGAGCATCAAACTTGCCTCTACCTTTGTACTTGCGCCTGAAGACCCACCTGCGCATTGTGTTGTTATTGTTGTGCACATCTTGCTTAGAGGAAATGTGTAGAGGCACATACTCCAATGCCCACATCATCTCCCACAAATAGAGAGTATCTTGAAAAGAAAACTCACGCCGGAAGTGCACCATCACCATTCGAAAGGCAAAGATATAATTGCCACCACCTATAGAATCCAAATGCTCATGAAGCTTGGGATCCAGCACCTTCATCAAAATTGCCAGAGTTTCCAATTGTTTCTGCACTCCAACAGATTGATCTGTGCACTTGAAGCTCTCCCGCACTCGATGCATGATGCGCTCAAAGCACCAAAATGCATCACCTTCATCCGCAAACATGAGAGCTACAGGAGAACAGAAGTCACTCATTCCTTGACAATACCCAATATCAGGATCCAACCAACAATACACCGCTAGAATGTCCCAGAGCTTCCCCAGATTCTCTTGCCTCTCATAGAACTGCAACATTCGATCTGTCCTCACCACATCCAAACCAATCTGGTGGAGATTAAGTCTCCACTGTGTTTTCTTGTTCTCTTGTAGCTCTTCAGCTTGGGTTGTTGCTCTTGGGTTTCTTCCTTTTGGAACAACAGCAACAGCAACAGCAGCAGCAGCAGTTTCACTAACCCTGACCCTTCCTTTCTCTTCTTCCAAGGACTTACCGTTTGCTTGGCAGATTCCATTCCCATTGTTGTCTTCTTCTTCTTTGTGGCCTGAAGAAGTTTGTTGTTGTTCTTCTTCTTCAAGAAGACGATGCTCATTGTTGCTGTTGTCATATTCTTCTTCTTCATGGATCCGAGCTGCAGTTACCACTTGGCCACTACCCACAGCGTCATCCATGGCGCGGCATTCAGCTTTGAGCTTAGCGTAATCAGCTCTGCGAGCTGATCGAAGAGCTTCACGTTCCTCAGCACTACTGTTGGGAGCAAAACAACCCAACAGAAACTCCCAAACTTCTCCTCGGATAGATGGGTCGATCCCTCCTCTGCGCACGCGCTTCAGCACCTTGTCCATCCTGATGAGATGACCTTCCGCATCGAATGCCGCTCGCCATGCTCTAGGGCTCAAGGTCTTTCCAGCTTTGGGATGGAAGCGAGCAGGAGCTGTATCCACAAGGCAGTCAGGGCGCACACGGTAAGGATCATCATCCGAGATCATTGCTGCTGCTGCTCCTCCTCCTTGAGCTGCTGTGGAGGAAGCACCCATGGATAGATGGTGATGCAAAGAAGCAAAATCTGAAATTCTCTCTCACTTCACAAAACAAAAAACCGTTTCCTCTCTCTGGCACTCAGCTTCTTCTCCTCCTCTTCCTCCTGCTGTTTTTTTTCTGTGTGTCTCTTTGCTCTCACAGTTTGCAAAGAGTGCAAAGAGACGACAACCCACAAGCATCATCAATCAGATAGACACTCCATCTCTCTCTCACACCCATCTGAAGAAATGGGTCTTTGCTCTAAAAACCATCTTCTGCATCGACCCCAATACTCTTCTCTGAAGTTTGCAGCAAAGAGACTGTTTCCTCAGCTGCTCCTCTTCTCCTCCTCCTCCTCCTTCTTGCATCTTTCTCATTGCTGTTTGCGAGGCTACAAAAGGACGAAGACGACGACTACAGATCAGAGAAGCGATCAGACATCCGAAATCAATGCTTGAAGATCGCAAGCGCTCCCGGTTAAAAAAGAAAGATTGCTCGGTTTCTGTCTGCAGGGAGGATAGAAAAACACTTCTAGGGCTTGCTTCTTCTTCGAATATACCTAAGCGCGGTTTTCAGCGGGCCATCAACGTCCTGCTGTTTCCTTTCTTCACTGTAGCAAACTGATTTCAGAAACTCTTCCAGGTATGTACCATCGTCCATCCCCCTTCCCTTCCCGTTTGCAACACATCGATGCGCCGCGCTTTCCTGTTTGCTGCTTTCCTTCCTTCTCTAGGTGGTGATCCTCAACACATTCCCACATCTCTTCCTGAAACCCTCCAATTTCTGCATCTGATTGAAACTGATCAGACTGATGATTGGAGAATGTTGTTTATCTGATTCTTGACAGTTCGCTTTGGAGAAATTTTTCCTGATTCTTCACAGTCTGCTTTGTAGAATGCGTTTTCCTCATTCTTCCCTGTTTGCTTTCTTTTCTTTGGTGATCATTAATGGATTCCCAATCTCTTACTGTGAACCCCTCCCCCCAATTTCTGCTTGCATTTATTTGATTGAAACTGATGTGACTGATGATTGGGGAATGTTTTCCCGATTCTTCCTTCTTTGGGTGGTCATTAATTGATCTGAATATCATGCCAAAAACCCCAATTTCTGCATTTGATGAATCTGATCTGGAGTTTTAGCCAGCTGAATTTTTTTTGTGATTCTTCCCTGTTTTGCTTTCATTTCTTGGGTGATCATCAATGGATCCCAATCTCTTACTGACCTCCCCCCCTCCCCCCACAATGTCTGCATTTGATTGAAACTGATTAGACTGATGATTGGAGAATGTCTTCCTGATTCTTCCCCTGGGTTTGCTTTCCTTTCTTGGGCGATCCCAACCTCTTACCATGTCCGTCCATTTCTGCATTTGATTGAAACTGATTAGACTGATAATTAGAGCTTTTGTCTAGCTGATTGTTTTCCTAATTCTTCCCTGTTTGCTTTCCTTCTTCAGGTGATCATCAATGGATCCCAAATCTCTTACCAAAAACCATTTGATGAATCTAGTAATGTGGAGTTTTTGTCTGCTGAATGTTTTCCTGATTCTTTTCTGTTTTACTTTCCTTCTTTCGCTCATCATATTAATGGATCCCATCTCTTACTTAAAAGCCAAATCTCTGCATTTGATGAATCTGATATGGAGTTTTAGCCAGCTGAATGTTTTCCTGATTGTTCCCTGTTTGCTTTCCTTCTCTGGGTGATCATCAATGGATCCCAATCTCTTACCAAAAACCCCAATTTCTATATTGATGAATCTGATATGGAGTTTCAGCGGGCTGAGTGTTTTCCTGATTGTTCCCTGTTTGCTTTCCTTCTCTGGCTGATCATCAATGGATCCCAATCTCTTACAGAAAACCCCAATTTCTGAATTTGATGAATCTGATATGGAGTTTAGCCAGCTGCATATTTTCCTGATTCTTCCCTGTTTTGCATTCCTTCTTTGGCTGATCATTCAATCCAGATCCCAATCTCTTACTGAAAATCCCAATTTCTGCATTTGATGAATCTGATATGGAGTTTTAGTCTGCTGAATGCTTTCCTGATTCTTCACTGTTTTGCTTTCCTTCTTTGGGTGATTTGCATCAATGGATCCCAATATCTTACCAAAAATCTTTGTGCAGGTGATCATCATGAATGATGATGGTAGTTTGGAAAGCACCCAAATTTTCTAGAACTTGCTGTCTTTTCCACACAAAAAAATTAATATTGGATCATGGCAAGGAAGCTTGTGTTGAAAGAGTCATAGACATTCAGACACAATCCTAATAGATAGTAAATTCAACAACCAAAAGAGTTAGTCTTTGGTTTATACGATTAGCATTAGGTTCTAGAATATTCTTATTTATTTTCATTCTTTTCTTCTTCATTTTATTACTTATGCGGGATACTAGGGAGGTCCATTCAACCAAATGTATTCCTAGTTAGAGTGCTCATCTTTCATGGTATGGGAGCTTTAAGAGTTTGGTTTGAAATATCAGATTAGTCTATAAGAGGGCACTAGAAGATAGGTTTTGAGAGATCTTTCAGAAGAGAGGTATTGGGAGATTGTAAAAAGAAAGGTTTGAAAGTGGATCCATTAGAAAGAGAGATTTGAAAGGAGGCCTTTAGAGCTCGAAGCTTGAAAGATATTCAAAATGATTTCCATGAAGGAGCAGTAGTTGCGCAATTAGGAAGGACTTGAGAACTTGAAGGAGACCCATTCAAGACAATTGTCGGAAACATGGGCAAACCAGAGAGGAGGGAAGATTCAAGGATATGAATGAAGCCCAACAATGATATATAAGGCAAGCTTTCATTTCCTGACCAAGCGTATAAATGGAAACATATCCATCCCTCATGAGAATCTTGATGCTCTAATTGGTTTTCAAGTTGGGAGCTACAAGTGACAACCCATAAACCTTCGACCTCCATTTCAATAGTAACTTGCTGGTTAGCACAAGGTACCACCCTAATGTCCTTCCGAAATGAATGTCCTTTCAAAAACTCAAGGAAACTCAATTCAAAGACAACTAGTGGGTGCCCGTGACCTTTGGCCACTGTGAAGTCCCCCGGTTTCTTTAAACTTGGTTTGCGTTTTAGAAACTTTTAACTTTTTTATTTTTTTATTTTTATGTGTTTTCTATTTTTATTATTATTTTGTGATCATCCAATTGGACGGACATTTCATCCATCCCCTTAATCGGGACGGACAGTAACTAAAAAAAAAAAAGCTTCCCCAAAATCTGTCCCCTCATCAAGCCGAACGAACATTTCATCCATCCTCTTAATTGGGACGGACAGTAGCTAAAAGAAAAAAAAGGTAGTCTTGGTCAATACAAAAAAAAATAAAAATTGATTCTGGGCTGTTCAAGGCCTAAATATTTTTTTTCTGGTTTTCCCCTAAATTCGTCTCGTCATCAAGCCAGACGGACATTTCATCCGTTCCCTTAATCGGGACAGACAGTAGCTAAAAGAAAAAAAAGGTAGTCTTGGTCAATACCAAAAAAAAAAAAAAAAAAAAAATTTTTTTCATCATCTAAGTTTTAAATTTTTTTTTTTTTTTTTCCCATTTTTTTTTCTTAAAAAAATTAAATGCCCACTTTTTTTTGT
>Ga0116227_10001733_pt1 | contig 49305 bp, 36 predicted proteins | sample S1TSphgellanicum_FD_89693 | JGI IMG/M metagenome (GOLD analysis project Ga0116227, IMG submission 89693) | Host-associated microbial communities from peat moss isolated from Minnesota, USA - S1T2_Fb - Sphagnum magellanicum MG | ecosystem: Host-associated > Plants > Peat moss > Unclassified... | reverse complement strand
GTGGAGGGTGGAGAGGGTGGTTGGAGGAGAGGTGGGAGGTGGAGGGGGGGAGGTGGGTGGGGGGGGGGGGGGGGGGGGGGTGGGGAAAAATAATGAGTCTCCAGGGCTGGGTACTAATAAAGTGCAAAGTAATAATTTGTTTACGTATTGACTTTTTGACAATTTACCTTTTTTACCTACATCCGTGAAAAAGGGGCAGTAGGTAGGTACTAGGTAGGTAGTTGCTGCGCAAGGGCGCAATGGCGAAATCGGAAGAGCCCAAAAAAGAAAAGAAAAACCAGTCGGCTATAGGCTATGGGCTATAGCCCTCCCTCCCCCCCCCGCGCGGTAACCGCGCCATTCTTTCCCCCACCCGCGCGGTCGGCGCTAACACAAGTTCGCAGCATTCCACGGTCTGTCAGGAAGGCATCTTGCGCTGATGATTCCTTTTCCTCTTCTTTGGCCTTTGCGCTTGCCCGCCACGCCCCGCTCGCTCGCTCCTTCCCTCGTGCTCGCTCTGGCTGCCGTGTAAATCCTTTCTCCTTTCTCCTTTTTCTCTTCAGCGATGTAGTCCCCGAGCTCGGGGTTGCGCGGCCGTAGCTGGCCTGAGAGACAGCCGCCATTGAACGGCTTTTTCTTGCTTCCTTACATTACTTACTTCTGTGTACTTTGCGGGACGCCGGTAGCAGCATGACGTCCGACGTCAGAGATCATGATTTTGGGTCAGGGACTCGGAGTAGGAGGGAAGCCCTTGTTGGGTTTGTTGGATGTGGAACCAGATTCAAACCCTTGCTTTCTACTTTCTCTCGGAGCTCGTCTTGCACTTCCTGAACTCGTCTCTCTCCCTCCCTTCTCCTGTAGGTAGCCCGTGTTTGGGGGTGTGTGTGTTTCGTTTTGGGTTTCTTTGGTTTTGGTTGCTTTGTCTTCCCTTCTCCTTGGTCTTGATGATTCTGTGAGTTTTTCTGAGTTTTTTTTTTTTTGGGGGGGTGAGGGGCGGAGGGCTTCCTGTTTTCTGTGTAGATTTTGTTGTTGTTTTGGGTGTGGTGTTCTGGCTGGTGGAGAAGGTAAGCTCCCATGTCGAGAAGGCAAGTAGGGGAGTAGAGAATGCTGCAGCAACAGTGGGAAGGGAGGTCGCCGGGGGGAAGGCGGGCGGCAAGGAGCGGATTATGGCGCACACTAGATTTGAAAGGGAAGAGACGGAAAAAGGCGATGACCACATGGGGAAGGACAGGGGGAGAGTTTTAGATTGCAATTCTGAGTAGGTCAAAGAGATTCGAGGGGGTTGGATCATGATGCTGGTGCACGGATCAGGATCGAAGTGAAAGCGCAAGAAAATGTTAGAGGGAGAAACAACAGCAGCAGCAGCCATAGCTGGGAAGCTTGGATGAGAGAACCCTAGTGTAGGATTGGATGTGGGAGCAGCTGCTGCAGTGGGGTGGCTAGCTCACAATGCAGGTCCACATCTCACCGAGCATGAGACGGATCACTGTATCAACAACAACAGGATTCCTGGATCCTATGAAGATCAAAGGTGCAGCGAGATATCTGAGCTATCGATGCCTGTTCTGGACTATGCTTCTGCTTGTTTTCCTCCTCCCCTTTGTCTTCATCACTAGTGCTCTTGTCACTCTTGAGGGTGCCAACAAATGCTCATCTATTGGTATGCGCTCTGCCCCCCACACTCCTTACTCAATTGTCATCTGGTGGAATCAGAAATCCTCAAGACTTGGACCACAGATAGCAATGGACATTTTGGACACCGGAATTGCTTTTTAGTATGGGCATAGAACTACTGTCATTTGCAATTCTCGGGCCTTTCTGAGGATGTGGAGTTTCCTGGGAAATTCTTGTGCTTTCTGAATTTCTGAAGGGCCTGATTCTTTTTGAGCTTTTTTGAGGATCTCTGACTGAGTGTGATGGAATCACTGATTTTTTTGGAGTTTTTTTTTTGGCTCTCTAAGTGTCATGGAATCGGCCTGATAAACAACGAGTCTACCTGATCCGGATTGAAAGAGATGGCTTTTGTTTGTTGAGAAAGAGTTCTGATTCAGAATTTGCAAAGTTTGTTTCTCCAGGTTGTTTTGGACGGAAAATTGGACCAAGATTAATATGGAAAAGACATACAGCACCACCAGTAAGTGGAAACTGAAAACCTTGGAAATTTATGATGCTATCTCAGGTTCCATAATTTCCAAGGGTTTTTCATTTTGACAGCATCCCAGATCTTTCGGCATAAACAAAAACAAATGGAATTGACCTGAAATTTTGGAACTGGAAAAATGGTGCAGAAGGTGCCCGATCGATATTCAGTGTTGCTGGGATCCACGATTCAGACTGCAGCTGAGCTACCTGAATCTATTGAGGCTTTGGTGGAGGAGGCACGGATGAAGCAGTATGACATGCCAACCCTATTGATGCAATTGAAGGGCATGGTGTGTGCAATTGTTGCCTCCTCCCTTCCACCCACCCTTGTGCCAACTGTGTGGTGCTTTTGTGATTCATAGGTTATAGAAAGCCTTTGCATGAGTGCATGACACATGCCTTTGCCGCTGGATCCATGGGTGAAGAAAAAGGTTACATTGTTTGTGCACACATCTGTATTGGAGTTTTGTAACTTAGTGGAAGCTGTGGCAGGTGGAGGCAAATGAGGAGCAAGTGCGTGCAGCAAAGCTACAGGAAGCTCTGTATCGACACTATGCCAGCAGTGGGGTGCCAAAGGGTCTCCATTGCTTAGCCCTGAAGCTCACAGTTGAGTACTCAAGTAATGCTCATGCCCGCCAGGATTTGCCCTCACCGGACCTTGCTCCTCGCCTCACTGACCTGGCACTACACCACCTAGTCCTTGCTACAGATAATGTTCTAGCTGCCTCTGTGGTAGTGGCCTCCACTGTCCACAATGCAGCAGACCCGGAGAAGATAGTTTTCCATGTTATCACAGACAAGAAGACATATGCTGCAATGCATGCATGGTTCTCATTAAACCCTTTGTCTCCAGCTATTGTGGAGGTGAAAGGTGTCCACCAATTTGATTGGTTGACTCGGGACAATGTCCCTGTCCTGCAGGCTATGGAGACTTCGCAGGACATGAAGTGGTATTACCATGGTGATCATACAGCAGGCACCAATATCAGTCAGTACTCGCCCACTATCTTGGCTGCCTATCTGCAAGCACGATCACCGAAATACATCTCCATCATGAACCACCTCCGCATCTACTTACCAGAGGTTTGTCTATCAACTCTACTGCAAGTGTCCTTTGTGGTCCTCTGTGCTAAGGATGCACAGCAAGAGATTTACTTCTGGGCATCTGGAGGCTCTAGTGAGACGTGACATTGATTTGTGAGACTGGCTCTGCAATTCTGCAGTAGATACATCAGAATTCCTACTGTTTCTAAAGACCATTTTGCAAGCTCTGGTGAGGGGGTTCTCAAAGGTTCTTAAGCACATCTCTGTACACACTCCTTCTATGAGCTTCCCCACTTTCAGAGAGCTGTTTGCCTTCTTCAAGTAGCTGGATTTGATTTCATCAAATGAGGCATGTGCATTTTGAGTGTGAACTATATAAGTCTTTGTTTCTGGCTGACAGATCTTTGCTGCATTGGCATCATGTGGCAGCTTTTCCCCGAATTGGAGAGGGTGGTGTTTCTTGATGATGATGTAGTAGTGCAAAAGGACCTAAGTCCCTTGTGGGATATGGATCTCCATGGCAAAGTGAATGGGGCAGTGGAGACTTGCCATGGTGATGATGCGTGGGTGATGTCAAAGACATTCAAAAATTACTTCAATTTTTCGCACCCAATTATTGCCAAGACTTTTGATCCTGATAAGTGTGCCTGGGCTTATGGCATGAATGTGTTTGACTTACACGCATGGCGCCAAGCAGACATTACTGGTGTTTATCACTACTGGCAGAAACAGGTATTTTTTTGTATGACATTAAGCTCTGTAAGTCCACAGATTTTGTCACTGACACTCTCAAATATGGTTCTATGCTGTCATTATTGACACAAACTGGCAATCCAGGCTCCATTCTGTATTGAAGCTGCTATGTTGACCTTCTGGTTAACCCAGGGTCAGCCAAGCACATCATTAGTTCTGAACCCTTGTCGTGGGACGCTGGGAATTGGCAGCTGTAGGTGTAGATGCAAACTTTTGTTTACATTTTGAGTTGTAGGTTCTTTGTACAGGTAGGATCACCAACCCTGTTGTGTAAGTATGCTACATGAGTGCTTGAGGCCTCACTAGCACCTGATCCCAGACTAGAAAAACCACCTCTACAAAGCAGATAAAACTGTTAATGGAAGGGATTGGTCTGTTTTACTGACTCTGACACTTCAAAGCTCTATGGGTGCCTTGAGAGGAGAGTAATTCTAGGGTGATTTTACTCTGCAGATGTGTGGGAAAATGGACATGCTGGAATCAAGTTTCTTTAGGCATGCATCCACACAGTACACCGATGCAAGATCTTGAGCCTTTCAGTTTTGAATTTGCTGTTGAACATTGGATGCAGCATTGATGGTTTTTGTGTATTCTCTTTTTCTAAACAAAACTTTGTATCTTAATCTTACTCTTAATTGCCACAAATGGCTTCTCTTGCAATTCTTGGAGATTTTAATAACCCAAGATTCAAAATTCACATTTTTACAGACCATTCTCAGCCAAAAGTTTTGTTTGGTGTTTCTGCCTTCATGATCTTCAAAATTATTACTTCACAAACCTCCTTAATCCCAAGTGGGGAGCTTGTCAAAGCCCACTTTGTTCTCAAAAGATCATGCTTTTAGGGTTTTCTATGTTGCTTCTCTCTTTTCTTCCTCTTTCTTCTCCCATTATTGCTGATCTTGGCAGCCGATCACTACCAAGCATGTTGCTGTTGAAGATCACATGACTGCTGTTCATTTCTCTTTCTTGATTTATTGTTTCCTGGGTCTTGTGGGTAAATTATATGGTTTGTTGGGTTGCAGAATTTGCAGCTGAATTTGACGCTGTGGCGACTGGGGACGTTGCCACCTGCGTTAATAGCATTTGATGGGAATGTGCATCCAATCCCTCCCCATTGGCACATGTTGGGCCTTGGTTATAATGTGAAATCAAGCTTGGAATCCACAAAGGAGGCTGCTGTCATCCACTACAATGGGCAGGCAAAGCCATGGCTTGATGTTGCATTTCCACACCTCCGACCCTTCTGGTCCAAGTACGTAAACTACTCTAATGAGTTTATTAGACAATGTAATATCCTTGATAGACCCTAAAACCCCTCCCCATCTGCCATAATCAGTTGCATCAACCTGCTTTTTCATCTGGTCCAATTGGTTACAACTTCATTCTCTTTGCCCACTGCCAGTAAGGATCCCATCATCTGATGGGGAGGCAAAGTATTTGGAAAATTAACACCAATAGGTCAGCAGTTGGGAGGCAACAAATAGTTGTATGTATGCCTAGACGCAATATGCATATTGCTAGAATGCGCAAGAAGGCAAGCAAAGCAAAAAGGCTTTGATGGAAATTGATGGAGCAAGGTTTAAACTCTTTGGTCAGTGAGGTGTGGCTTAATTGAACATTGATCAACAAAAAGGGCAGCCATGGCTAATGGCAGAAGGGGGAATTGTGTGCAATTCTTAGTCACATGACTTGCAACATCTGCAGACAAGGGGGCTCTGCAGATTTCTTGCAAATAAGGGGGATTTTTTGTAATAAGGTTTAGGAAAACATCATTGTTTGATGAAGGGGTAGTAGTGTTTAAGAGGACATAGTCTATGATTTCGGGTACATTACCTTACCAAATTTCATTTACTTACGTTGAGTAGAAAAGCACTTCCAGATTGGAGTTGGGTGCAACACCTAACATGATTTTAATTTTCCAATTACTCAGTGCCACCCATATAATTACAGTATTCTTACTCTCAACTTCACCAACGCCTATCTTGTCTTCACACCCTTTTTGTGGGGCCAAAAGATTTCCCTTCTTGCAGAAAATTACAAGCATGCTATCAGCAAGGAACATCTCTGGATAATATTAGAATTTTTCCTTGAGGTAGAGGGATGTGTGGAGGAAAGATGTAGCTCCATTTAGGCCAAATTTTTTTTTGTTAGGCACACTGAAAATTCAGAGGTGTAAATTTTTATTTTTACACATTGGGGGTGGAATTCAAAGAAACCTGATGAGGATGATGTTTTGTTTCATGCTGCAAACTGTCTTGGAAGGTTGGTGGCCTCACTTGTTATGTTGATGTTGGAGGTCATTGTTATTGTTAAATGTTTCATGGAAGCTGAGGGTTGCTATTGTCAAATAGCAACCCCCCATGTGAGCAATGGGAAGCAAGTAGGATTTCTGTTCCAATCCATGGTCCAATTTCAGTACCTCATTGTCATTGCTAAATGCTTATGGAATGGACTAGGATTTCTATTCCTATGCAGGGGTTTCTTATTTCAGTGCAATCAGACTTTGAACTCTTGGTTAATTATGTGTAGGGTAAAGCCCCAAGGTGACCAATTGATGTCCTTGGGAGGTCAGGATCCCCATGGCAGAAGCCAAGGTGGTGCAAATCGCTGATTGTTGATTTTGGGTTAATTCAAGGTATATGGTGCATGTGTTTTTTCCTTCACAATGAGTGAGCTTAAAGCCATCAATGAAGGGGAGCTTAATGTCCATGCATGGTATTAGAGTGGGTCCTTTCTCACTTGAATTTGTGTGTTGGTAAGATGAGACGTGATTGAAAGGCCAAGTGTGATCAAATGAATAGGATGCATTTCCCAACAGCAAGAACATGTTTCTTGGATATATGGCAATGAGAAAGGTTAAGGTGGAGGGGTGAACATGCATTTTGAAGCTTTGATGATGCTAAAAGCTACATCGGGCCGTGCTATAGAGATGCCATCATAATGTTGGTGGGATTTGGTTTAATCGTATTAAAGGGAATTGATTTTGAGATCACAAAAATAAGGGACATGATTGCGTTATTTGTAAAAGTTTGCCAAATTGAGGATTAGAACCTTCAATTTGGCTGAAATTGAGAACATGAATGCAAATTTGCATTGAAAAAGTACATTGTTGCAAAACTACGGCCCCCATTCCTTTAATTGCCAAAATTGGCAATCAAGGGCAAAGCTTAACCCCTTGTCTTCAGCATCATCTATAGGTATAAGTTGAGGGAGTTGCCCCTTGCCTTTGTCATTTGTAGCTTATGGGGTCAAGCTTGGCTCCTCACCTATGTTTGGCTTTTTGTTTTTGGTTTTTTCTTCCTCTTCTTCATCTTCTTCTCCTTGCTTTTGAGTTTTGGTGAATTGTTGTCAACATGATCAAACCTTTTTTTTTCTTTTTTCTCCGTCTTCTCCTTCTTCTTTTTTTTTCCTTGTGTTCTTTACAAATTATTGTTTTTTGGGTTTTTTACATTCTTCTTTTTTCTCCTTCATCTGCGTAACATGAGTTTAATTTCATTTGGTGTTATGGCTAGTGGATTAAGTTAAATCATAATTAAATGAACTATTTGGATTGTCATAGTCATAATTTCTCTAGACAATAAATGAATTGAAAGTTTAAAGACAAATTGAACATTAGCTTTGTCAATTTTTAATTTATTCATGTTGCGATAGATTATAATGAGAATCATATTGAAAAATATGGACAAGTTTTTAAAAAGGAGTGATTTTGTAATCGACTTTTGAAATATTGATATTGTTTTTGTCATAAATATATAATTTTCATGTGAATTTTCAAAATATGATACACTAACATCAACCACCATTAAATGAGAAGTTTAAGAACCAAATGCATCAAAACTTTTTCAGTACAAGGTTATTGATTCTTAAGTTTTAATTTAATAATAATTGTCGAATTTTCATCATTAAACATTTATTTCACATTGAAAACTTGAAGTTTTCATGTGGATTTTTTTATCAACCATATGTTTAATGATACATATAAGTTAATTTATCAATATTTTGACCAAAAACAAAATGGAATGCATAATGAATAAATAATTTGTAAATGATCACAATTGTTGGATATTTTAAGTATGTTTTGCACTCTCGAAATTGAACCACTCAGTCAAGCTTTTACTTGACTATAGTTGCGGATAGTCCACATTTTTTTCTTTTTTCCAAGAATTCATAAATTCAATATATTAAAAATCTTATGTAAACAATATGAAATGTCGTCCTTAAAAGACATATTGAATTCACAAAGGAAATGTCATGACTTTTCATTCAAATAGATAACCAAATTCAGGATGGGTATTAACTTAAATCAGAATTGGTGAAAATTTGTTTTAGGAGTAAGATTTTCATGTAACCAATGAAAGGGTTAGGAAAGTTTTTTCTTGAGATGGTGGAAAGGGGGGGGGGGGGGGGGGGGGTTGTTGGGTGTGTTTCTTTTTCATTGTGTAGTAATGCAATATTGTTACTTGTAATAATGAACTTCTTATCTATTTTTGGGTGAGGATGATTTTCATAATTACTTAACTTGAGTTCAAATTGGTTATTTTAAGACATTTATTTTGTGAACAATTTTATGCAACTTCGATAAGTAAATTTGGTAAGTTTTTTTGGTTGAATGATTTATAAATATTTTAATTTAATTTTTAGAATTGTGATGTTTCATTTTCATAGTGAAGTAAGGAGGATTAAGTGCATGTGTGTTCATTTCTTGTCTTGTAAATGTCAATGCACAAAATAATAAAGGTGGTTTTGTATAGGGAAAGGGTTTATTTGTAAACCTTTCCGGATTTTGAGATGTTGCCTTGAGGTCAAAAAATTTGGAAAGGTATTTAGATAGACCTTTCACTAAAGTAAAGAACTTCAAAATTTTAAAATTTATATTTATGTTTCTTTCTTTATTTTTTACATTTTTCCCCTTCATCATGTGTACCTATAAAGTTGTTATAACATCATTCTAATTTCATTTGTCTTTTTTTATGTTTTTGTTTTTTGCTTTCAACATTGCACGTCTCTTTCTACTTACTTGTTATTTTTTTTCTTCTAAATTTTTACCTCATTTTAAAAATACAAGCCATTTTTAAAAAAATAAAATTTTATGATGCACATGGAGATTTGAGAAAATATTTAAAGAATATTCATTTTTAAAGAAAATTTGGGTAGATGGAAAAGGGGGAAAAAGAAAGAAATAAGTAAATAAAAAAAAGATATGGGAAAAAAATTTAAATGAAAAATATGGTGTAAAGATTAAATTTTCAAAATTTTTTTTGGGGGGTCGAAAAATACCTTGTCAACCTTTTGGGGTTTAGAAGATACATGAACATATCATCATCATTGGTTTCTATGGACCATGTATAAAGTTTTTTTTCTTCATTAAGATGATTAAATCATGGTCATTGATCATAATAATTACAAATGATTGCCTAATTGACAATTATGCATAAGAATGACCATTTTTGACAATTATGCGCCAAAATAACCATTTTTGATAATTATGCGTCAAAATGATGAAAGTTTGGGCAATATTTTTTTGTCATTTTTTGGCAATGGCAATAACAATAGTAAGAGCAAGAAGTATTTAACATGTGCTACAAAATTTTTTGCCTTCCTTGAATGACAAGAAGTCTAACTACGAATGGCTTTGAGCCATCACCATGCCACCAATAACTGCCAAGTATCTTCCATTTTTGCAAATTACTCTTCAATTTTTTGGGTGGGTAAAAGAACCCAAAATGTATAAAAAAAAAATCCAAATTTCTTTATGTTTGAAACAATTTATATGTAAACTTGTAAACAAATGAAAAACCTAATTAAAAGAGTTTCATAAATTTTCATTATTTCATATGTGAGGAGCCAATCAAAATGTCTCAATATAATAAAATTAAATAAAATGAAAAGCATTGTAACTAAATAATGCATTTGACAACATGTATTAAAATGAATAGGCCATCATTTCAATTACAACTAATGATAAAATAATATGTTTTAAAAAATATATATTATTATGGCATATGTTAAAATGTTATCTAAATAATTAATACATTTGCACTGAAATGATTATAATTTTTTTTATTGAACATAAATTTTAAATGCATAAAGTGGACATTTTAAAAACTATTATGCAAAAAAAATTAAAACAAAAAATCCATAGTATGAAATATTGTTATTTAATTAATCACATACTTGTATTCAAAATTTGCATAATTTTTTTGGGTCAAATTGATTAAATCATATTATTAAAAAATCTAAATTAAATGTATTTTCATCAACCAATTAAAACATGTGAAATGAAAAAAAAATGAGTGAAAAAACAATGTTGTTATTCCATAATTGTATTATAATGTTGAATTACATTTTTTACAAATAATTATTCAATTGAAAATAATTTTTATAACTTTAGTATACATTTTTTACAACATTTCAATATAAAATTGTATCAATATTTTAAAATTCAATGTTATAGTAAGAAGATAAAATGTAAATAATACCCCTATTAAAAGATTAGGTATTTCATATTATTTACCCATTTATAATCACAGTTTGTTATGAACGTTAAAAAAATAATATTCACATTTTCAACTTCAAATCATATCTTACATCTCAGAATGCATTATTTTCAATTATAAATGCATTGATTCACTATGAACATGATTAAAATTATCAAACCTAAAACTAAAAACTTTAATATAAACCCATGTTACATTATTTACATCCATTAAAATGATCATTTGAACATTTTGTATCTATCCATTTCTTTTATTTTTTATATTCAACTTTCATAATTTTAAAATTTAGGCTTTTATCCATATATATTATATGGCAATAATACTTAATGTGCCCTAAACTTCTTAAACGATTGAAATGCAAATGCTAGAGTGAAATAATGAAAAAACAAATTGGGGCATGATCCTTAATTCGTAGCACTTGTGGGGTAAGAAAATATGCTAAAGTTTCCGAATGAAACTAGAACAAATTCACAAGCAAAAGTTCAATATGAAATTAACTTGCACAACTAAATAAAGAAAACAATTAATGCGAATTGGAAACAAATGATGTGATAGATTTAAAAGGGATAACCCCAAGCTTAAGCATTACATGGCCCGTAACCTTTTGGAAGAGGCATCATTCACTTCCATTCTAATATATTTTGTAACTCTTCACAAGGGCTACATTGAAATAACATTTTTCTTTCGAATTTTTTTATTTACTTTAACAAAATTATTTGTCATAAGTCAAATTTACAATTTGATTATCGAAATTTGACTACGAGCTTTTCTTTTGATCATAACTCATGATTAATTCTCAAATTCCCTGAAATATTTAATTATAAATCTAAATGTGAAAACAACGAAAGAAGAAAGAGCTTAAATGTATTAGCCACATGATGATTAATAAACTACATTATTTATGGGAAAAAGAAATGTAATATCTACATGACAATTTAAACATGCACACTATATGTGAATGCAAAATGTAATACTCATGTTATGACCTTAATTCACTGTTAAGGGGTACAAATTTTTAAATTAATTAGTGCCATAAACATCGTAATAACTAGTTAGTGGGGGCAAAATGTAATATCCACACTATGACCTTAATCCATGCTATACATGGAGGAAGGAAATGTAATACCTATATGACAATTTAAATATGCACATTATATGTGAGGGCAAAATGCAATACTTACATAATGACCTTAATTCACACTATATATGGAAAAGGGTGATGTAATGTTTGTGTAACAATTTAAACATGCACATAATATGTGGGGGCAACATGCAATACCCACATTATGACCCTAATCCACATAATATATGGGAAAAGGAAATGCAATATCTGAATGACAATTTAAACATGCACACTATATGTGGGGGCAAAATGTAGTACCCACATTATATTATGAAAAAATTATGTCCGTTGCAACTTGTCTAATGTAACTAGAAAATGCTCGATAAAATTAGATTACAATTAGATAGATTAGTTATAGATTTTTCATAGTGTTATGACCTTAATCCACACTATATATGGGAGAGGGAAATGCAATACATGCATGACAAATTAAACATGCACACTATATGTGGGGGTAAAATGCAATACTCATGTTATAACCCTAATGCATTGTTAAGGGGTACAAATTTTCAGATTAGTTAGTGCCATAGGCATCATAATAACTAGTTAGTTACTAATGGTAGATTTATTATCCCTTACAAAAAAGGTGAAATTAATGGGATTAAATAATTCATGTTAATGAGTGGTTGGGTGTAATCCACCCAATCATCTAGGTGATTTATATGAAATGATTATGATAAGAACCTTATTTTCATCAGGTCAATGTGAGCCTTGTGTGATTTTGTTAAGAAGAAAAATTAGAGGAGAATTTGGAGGAATTCTATGACATTTAATAAGCTTGTAATTTGGATTTGGAATAGATAATTCTTTTGGAGAAATGTGTGGAAGGAGTAATTGGAAATGTATTTGTACTTGTGTGTTATTTTAATGGAAAATGTTTAAAAAACCTTCATGCGTTTTGTGAGTTTATTTTATTAGGATATACATAAAGTAATATAGTTTAAACTTACATAATGTGTTATTATATTTTTCATGGTAGTTATGTGTTTTTTTTAAAAAAAATTTAAGAATGTATATAAAGTGTTAGCCTCTAGAGTAAGGATTTACTAGTGCCACAATAAGGTAGTATTTAGTATGTGGTAGTAGGAAAAGGGGAAATACTTGAAGGTTGAAGTTTGTAAAATAAGTGGGAATGCTACACATGGTAGGTAATAGCTATGAGTGGGTGTAGTGGTTACAAATGGTGGGTAGTGTCACCAAAGGGTTCGCATGCGTTATAAAGGTGGGATTGTAGTTGTGGAAGGCTTGCACGCCCACTAGGGCAACATTTAGAAACATTGAAAGTACTACAAAGCATTAAACGATATTTATTTTTTACTTATTTTCATTTCACATGTTTACTTTTTATATTTCCTTCCCTTGGCATTATTGGAGTTATCGCAACCCTAGCCTTGGGCTTGCGACCAAAGCAAGGGCTTGCAAAGGTGTGGGTCAAAAGTGAGCCTGGGAGTCACATTTCATGCTTCCAAAAGTGCAGAGAATGTGAAGGAACGAACCTCCACACTCCCAAATGAACTCTCACTTTCGGGATTCCCAAATTTTTAGAGGGCGTTTGCAAGGATCAAAACTCATTAGATTAAAGCGTTCCTTATATCAATGGAAAGATCTTAGAACGTAAATGTCTAAAATGGGTTTGTATGACCCATTTGGGTACCTAAAACATAAGTTATGGCCAAAAGAAAGGCCAGAAGTCAATTGGCTAATTTGACTCCCAACCACTAAAAGTCAAGAATCGCCCCAATTTCCTTATGTACATGTGGCATACGACATATCGTTGGAAAACTCTCAACGAAGGCTACACATTTTCTTTAGATCTCACTTCAATTGGAGGTTTTCACACAGAGTTATGCACCTCCAAAGTTGCGGGAGTCCCAATTTTAGGAATTTCAAGACTCCCACTTGAGAGTCCCAGGACAAAATGACATTTGAGTGTTGGCCCCATGGCTAAGCACAGAGAATACTATAAGGGAGAAAGGTGGTGGCTTCCCCCAAGTTAGGGTTGTGGTGAGTCTTATGAATTTGTGTTTGTTCATGGTTCGTTTATGCACCAAAAGTGCTTCAGTTACACACTAACCAACTTGTTATTTAGTTTGTGCAGGTCTGTGTGAATAATTGAGTTGCTTGTCAATCTTACTAGTCCCCATCCTAAAGCTCCAACACGCCCTTCTACCCCCAAAGTGTTACGAATCGAGGAGTGCACCTCACCTCCTTTTCCTTTCACTATCTTCACCTTTGGACTTGTAGTGAGTCCATTAAGGAGCTTGGGGGTGTGTTAGGAGTAGCCTATAGACAACATGGTATGTTTGTTTTTAGATAACAAACCTTACTTTTTTTTTCCTCTTTGTGTGAACTCTTACCTATTAATCGAATAGTTATAATAAAATAAGCAAATGAAAATAGTTTCTTTTTGGGAATACTAAAGCGTTGACCTTATTCCCTTAGCCTTACTTCCTTGACGATGGTAATGTTTTGGGGTCGCAATTTCACCCCTTCACATCCACACTATCTATGGGAGGTTAGAATGTTAAATCCATATAACAAACATGGAACATTCTTAATGAAATTTGATAACCATGTTAAAATCCATCCAAGGGTATTTATTTCCTTAAATTAGGAACAAAACAATTTTGTTTTAAAAATGATTAAGAAAAAATATCATATCGTTAATATTAAAAAATGATATCATGTTCAAAGGAGTTGCAACCTAATTTGAAAACACAATTTAAATAAATCAACACACTTTTCATTAAACCTTCAAATTTCAAACCCTAAGTGATCTTAATGGTAGATGCTCTCAACCTAATAATTATACAAAAAAATACAAATGGAATAAAAAAAATTTCATGACAATTATGTTTTGAATTTTAAAATGAATTAATTAAAAATGTTAATGAGTGGAAGCATTAGCCTTAGAGTTAAAAACTAATTACCCCAAAATATTTATATATAAACCTAAATAATTTAATGGTAAATGTCATAAAGATTAATAACTATATAAACACATACAAATGTCATACAAAATAATCTTCTAGGAATGAATCATGAATTCAAATTAAAACATAATGAAAATAAAATTTTAAATGAATGATTTAAAATTTTATTTTTTTATTTTTAGTGTGGTCACTTCAACTTGAAGGCCCAACTTGAGACCTTTTTCATTCACCTTTAGAAGAGATAAAATAATTTTTGTTACAAGTATTTGTATGTGAAAAATTCCCCTTAAAATCACTTAGGATTGATTTTGATTAGTATTAAAAATTGTGCAAATATTCATATATGTTTGATGTATTTTTAACTTTAAATTTATTAAGTCTATTGCTTAATTAAATAAATTTCATCTTGCATTAAATGGTCCAAAGTGGAAGTAAATGACTACCACAAAAACAATTCCCACAATTACGATACCCACATTTGGGGTTAATGACTTATCATCATCATGAGTTTAAATAGGATTAAAATAGATGTTAATGGGTCATTTGCAATACCCACATTTTACATTATAATTTATGTAATCAAAGTCTACAATTTGTAAGTGATGCACCCCCAAGTTCCTTGATGGATCCAATTATGAGTCTAAAGGTGAAAATAGCGGAAGGAAAAGGAATTAGGGCACACTCCTTGGCTCGTAGCATTTCGAAGTAGAGGGGTGTGCTAGAGCTCTGGATGGGACTGAAAAGAGTGACAAGCAAATCAATTATTCACAAGGACCTGCACAAACCAAACAACAAGTTGGTTAATGCATAGCTGGAACACTTTTGATGCATGGACGAACCACGAGCAAACATGGACTCATAAAACTCACCACAACCCCAATTTGGGGGAAGCCACCACCTTTCCCCCTTATAGTATTCTTTGTGCCTAGCCACGGGGCCAACACCCAAATGTCATTTTGTCATGGGACTCTCAAGTGAGAATCCTGAAATTCCCAAAATCGAAACTCTCGCAATTTTGGAGGTGCATAACTTTGTGTGTAGACCTCCAATTGAGGTGAGGTTTAAAGAAAAGTTATAGCCTTTGTTGAGAGCTTTCTAGTAGTATGTGGCATGCCACCCACACACAAGGAAATTGGTGCAATTCTTGACTTTTAGCGGTCAGGAGTCAAATTGGTCATTTGATTCCCGACCTTTTTTTTGGCCATAACTTGTGTTTCAAGTACTCAAATGGGTCGTGTGAGCCCATTTTAGACATCTACGTTCCAAGAGATTTCTAATAGTGAAAGTAACTTTTCAAACTGACGAGTTTTGACCCTTGCAATCGCCTTTTGAAAATTTGAAAATCCATTGGGACTCCAACTTCCAAAGTGGGAGCTCATTTGGGAGTGTGGGGGTTCATTCCCTCACATTCTCTTGCACTCCTAGGAGCATGAAATGTGACTTTTGGGCTCACTCTTGAATCACACCTTTGTAAGCCCTTGTTTAGGTCATGAGCCCAAAGCTAGGGTTGTGACAACAAATGCCTATGTAGGTATGATGATGTGTGGGTAAGTAGGTTTTGCTAATAAATAGATCTTTTGCTAAAAATTGAAGTGGCATTGTAAAAAACAAATGTTTTACCAAGAAGAAAGGGTTTAGCTAAAAAGAAATAAAGGTTTTGACAAAAGGTAAAGGTTTAGCCATGATGAGATAAATGTTTTGCTAAGAAGTAAATGTTTAATAAGAAAGTATAAAAGTTTTACTGATACATAAAAGTTTAATTAAGAAATAAAGATAATTAACAAAAAAATATAAAATTTTATTGAATTGTACAATTTAATTATGTAATAAAAAAAATTAACCAAGAAAATAAAGAGGTTTTGCCAATAAATAAAATTTTTTTGCCACAAGGTAAATTTTTTGTTAATTGGTAGAGGTTCAACTATATATATATATATTTTGAGAAGTAAAGGTTTAACTGGGAAACATTATGAGAAATTGTGTTTATCAAAACTACATTACCATGTAATTAAAATTCAAAAAACAATTCATATATAACTATTATGCAACTATCCCTTGGGTATTACAACTATTGTGCAACTATCCTCTTAGAAATATAATGTATTAATAAATAAATTATCATGTTAAAAAATCAGTTAATTATATCATAATTGTAAGTGAATTGAAAATGGGTCTTCTATACAGTAATTTATATATATTGTACATCCATATGTAGTCAACCATGTTTGACTTTTTCAAAAGTTGCATTATAGTTGCATGTGACAACTATTTTAGAATTATTATAAATGTGTCATTAAAACAATAACTATGTTGTAACTAGTGTATAATGTACACACGTGTGATCATGCCACATTTCCACATCTCCATTGCCCATTATGGGATATATTTGCAACTAATTTTTTATTATGATTCCCATTGATACAATTAATATGGTCACTAGTGCACTACTATTAAAGTATTATTATTCAATTATGTTATGACTATAATACAACTACTTATAACTTTAATAAGGATACATAATTCATCAATTATTTATATTTTCATCATAGTGTTTCATTTTGAGTGATTTAAAATGTTATGGGAATGCTACTTCAAGTGTTAGAAATCATATTTGAAATGCAAAGGAAAATGAATAATGAAAAAAAAAACAAAAAGAGAAATAAGTTTTCCAACTTACAAAACATGTTATTTTTCTTTTTTTTCCTTGGACCCCTCTTATTTTCAAAGTTCATAACTTTCTTATTTCTTATTCATTTAAAACAATTTAAAGTGCTATAGGAGCACCACCTAAAGTTCTACAAATCATCTTTGAACTTTAACAACAATATAGTAACATACAAGGAATTTTGTGGGTGTTTGGGAATTGGCCTTTGTAGTATTTGGTGGTTTGTTTTATTGTTTTTGACCCCCTCTAGTTTGAGGGGCCATAACTTTATCAATTTTATTCCATTTTTTATAATTTTTAATGCACTAGACATGCCAATAGTAGGGGTTCAAATTTTGTTTAGACACCAAAAACAATGGAGCCCTCCCCTTGGATATGGCTTGCCTTGATTGTTTAAATGTTATAGTTACAACTCAATTGTAACTAATGAACAATTAAAAGATTTAACCCATATGTTTTGTTTTTGAATCGCATGATACAAACTATATAAAGAAGGTTTATTCTCTTATGGTTTCACATTAAAATACATGTGGCATTTTGAAATGAATTGAAAAAGCTTAACCTAAAGGCAAAACATAAAATTAAAAAAAAAAATTCATAACTATTCTTTAATGCACTTAATCTTATGTTTTTCTACCTACTTACCTAGGTAGGTAAGTAGGTAGGTAGGTAGGTCTTAGGTCAATACGTAAGTATGTAGGTTTTAAAACCTACAACCTACCTACCTATGGTTATGTACGACCTACCTAGTTACTAAAATATATTTTTATATTTTTCAAAATAAAATTAATATGCCATGTGGTAATTTTCGATTATGCCATGTGTCATAATTTCGAATCATCATTAATAATCATAATGGACGATGGAAATCAATATTATTATTTTTTAATGTTCAAAAATTTTCATATTGCCACATGTTAAATTTTAATAGATGGATGATAATTATTGACATTGGCATAACATCATGGGTGTAGTTATAATGGAGTGGAATAATAGTTGAAAATGAATTGTTTTGATTGAATTGTAATTGAATTGCAATGAATTGCACCATATATACAATGAGTTGTAATTTTGCATTTCATGCAACTTGTTCATTAACATTCATGACATATAAATACAATGAATTACAACTCAAAAATTGAGTTGCAAGGCCGGTTGCAAAACACCTTTTATTTTCATAATGAAAAAATAAAGGTTTTGTTAAACAATAAATTTAACCAAAAAAAAATAGAGGTTTTGCCAAATGATAAAAACATATAGAAGTTTTGCTAAAAGGTAAAGGTTTAGCCAAAAAAAGATAAAAGTTTTGTTAAAAGGTAAAGATTTAACTAATAAGATATAAAGGTTTTGCCAAGAAATTAACGTTTAACCAAAAAACAAAGAGGTTTTATTGAGAGATAAAATTTTTGTTAGGAAAATATATAGGTTTTACTAAGGTTTCTAAGGTTTATCCAAAAAGAAATAAATTTTTTGTTGAAGGGTAGAGGTTTAGCCAAAAAATATATAAAGGTTTTACCAAGTGGTAGAAGTTTAACTAAAAAAAGAAAGGTTTAGTTAAGAAAATATAAAAGTTTTGTTGAAAATTAAAGGTTTAACTAGGGAATAAAAATGTTTTGTTGAGAGGTAGAGGTTTAGCCAAGGATTAAAAAGGTTTTGTCAAGAGGTAAAGTTTAGTTAGGGATTAGAAAGGTATTATAGATAAGTGAAGGTTTAACTAAGGAATATAAAGGTTTTGCCAAGAAGTACAGGGTTTAAACAAGGATTAAAAACGTTTTGCCAATAAATAGAGGTTTAACCAAAAAGTAGAAAGGTATTATAAATAAGTAAAAGTTTAGTTAGGGAACACAAAAGATTTTGCTGATAAGTAAAGGTTTAGCTAGGGAATAGAAAGTTTTGTCAAAAAGTAAAAGTTTAGTTAGGGAATAGAAAGGTTTTGCTGAAAAATAAAAGTTTAATTAGGCCCCAGTGAGTAAAAAGGTTTTGTTGAAAAGTAGAGGTTTAGTTAAGGAATAAAAAAGTTTTGTCGAAAAGTAAAAGCTTAGAAAGGTTTTGTTGAAAAGTGGAGGTTTAACTAAAGAGTAGAAAAGTTTTGCTAATATGTATAGCTTTAGCTAATGGATGAAAAGGTTTTGCTAATAAATAAAGGTTTAGTCAAGGAGTAAGAAAGTTTTGTCAAAAAATAGAATTAATCCAGGGAATAAAAAGGTTTTGTTGAAAAATAAAGGTTTAGTCATGGAGTAAAAATGTTTTGCCGATATCAGTTTAGACATGGAGTAGAAAGGTTTTGCCAATAAATAAAGGTTTAAAAAAAAATTGTTGACAAGTAAAGATTTAACCAAAAAATATAAACTTTTTGCCAATAAATAGAGGTTTAGCCAAAGAGTAGGAAGATTTTGCTGATAAATGGAGGTTCAACCAAGGAGGAATTTTTTTTACTAAAAGGTAGAGGTTTAGTAAAAAAGAGATAGATGTTTTGCCAAGAGGTAGAGATTTAGCAAATTAAAAGAATAAAGAGTAAGTAGGTAAGTGGGTTGGTTGTAGTTGGTAGGTAGGAACAAGATGTAAGTTAATAGGATAGCTAGGTTTGTAGGGTAGCTAGGTGGGAGGATAGTCCGGAGGTCAGTGCCAAGAAAAAGGGTCAAGAAAAAAAAAAAAACCAAAGGTCAGCAACTAAAAAACGTTAACTGTGGTACTATGTTGGTTAACTGAGAGTCAGGACCAGGATGAAAAAAGGACGCCCATCCTATGGACAGAACGGCCAACCGCTGCAATCATGGGGGCTGGTTGACTCTGGTCCTGGCAGTGGGCACCACCACGTCATATGTTTCAGTTACTGACGAATGTGTGTCTGCCACGTGTATTTTCGGAGATGGTTACCGAGGGAGCATGGTTAAGGTACCAGTAAAATGCGCCAAAATTTTCGTCTTCTTCTCTCCGGCCTTCTCTCCATTTCGCGTTGCCAATCCCTCTCTCGCTCGTTGTTTGTTTCTTCAACTTGTGCGTCACAAATTTCCTTGCGTGGTGTTCGGAGAGAACGAAGATCGCCCGGGAAATTCAGTGAAACAAAAATAAAATAAAATAAAAAATTCCGATATGAACAAATTGTGGTGAAGTTATTGTTGTTGGCCAATCTTGGTAATTGGACGCAGGCAGTGCTTGATTTGTTATGGTGCCAGTCTTGGCAATTTGTCGCAGGTATTCCTCTCATTTTTTGTGCTGTTGCGAACTTTCTTGCAATTTCACGCAGGCATTGCTGGAATGACTTGTGATGTTTCCAGTAGTCTTGGCAAATTTCGCGCAGGTATTGGTCCAATTGTGATGTTGCCAGTCTTGGCACTTTTACGCAGCCAGTGCTCGATTTGTTGTGTTGCTAGTCTTGGCCATTTCTCGCACTCATTGCTGGAATTGTGATTTTGCCTAGTATTGGCAATTTCTCGCAGGCATTGCTCGGGTTCTGATGTTGGCTGTCTTGTCAATTTCATGCAGGTATAGCTCGAATTGTGCTGAACATGAACACATCTGAACATTTCGTGGCTTCAAGTTTTTCCTTTTTTATTTAAAAGCAATCGCAATCTGTAGTAGTTTCAATCCAAAACAACCTCGTGCTTCAGAGGCTTTTGGAAGATCGAAACTTGTCAGCGACATCGGGAAGGGTGGAGTAATGTCATGACCAGATGCACATCTCTTTTGTCGCGATCACATAGTACCTAAGGCCGTGGAAAACACTGGCAGGAGAAGGCGGTTGTAGAAATGGCAGCATCAATTTAGTTTAGTGTGCTTGCTTGCTTTGTTCGGATTCCAGACCAGCGCCGTCCAGAGCGATCTTACGAACTCGAGGAAGGAATCGTGAAGAATCAGGAAGAACTTCAAGGCTATGAATGGAAGGACAGGAGGAGAAGCCCGTAGTAGCAGTCGTAGCGAAGGCCAGTTTTGCGCCTGATGAAGACGCCGTCAATAAATTGCTCCAAGGCATCGATTCCTGGTCCTTCGACATTTTCCAAATCGAGGATGACGATTTACCTAAGGTCAAACCATCTTCCCTGCAAAATCTCTTTCAGCAAAACAAAAGACAAACTTTCTGAAGATTTTCTCCACCTTTGACGCCTGAATTCCGCACATCTGATCGTTTTCAGAGCCTTTTTTTTTCCGAGTTGCTACTTTGGTTCTGCTCCTCAGAACAACAACAAACCCGACACAGTTTCCACCAGCAAGGAGCTTGAGAGACGATAACTCTCCACCTACGGTATTATGCCTCTGAACATTGTTTTACAGTTGCGCTTTCCTGCAGTTGGTGGAGAAAATCTTTAGGGACCTTGGTGTGTTTGAACATTTCCCTTTGGACCTGAAAAAATTCCGAGCACTTATGCGATCGGTGAGTTATTGCCTAGTTCCTTCATGTCCGATTTGCTGTATTGTGAACTTTGTTTCTCAAGACTTGTCGGAGAAGAATGTATCAAGAAGTACTACCATGAAAAATGTACCTGCAAAGGATCTCGATATCTCTGTTGGTAATATATATCAACTTCGTATGTGTGCAGATGGTAGCGCGGTACCAACCGAATCCATATCACAATTTTCGCCATGCATGCGATGTCCTTCATGCTGTGTAAGCTTTTCCTTGTGGGTATTGTATATGGATTCTACTCCCACACTTATTTTGTCCAGGGTGAACGCGATTGCATTTCTTTGGATTATGATGCCGCACATTATTGTTGCAAAATTCTCGAAAGAAGGAACTTTCGCATTGGGAACCTTGGATTGCAAATCCAGATCCACATGAAGTAGGTATAGATCATATTGCTTGTGTTTTATGCTGGTACAGTCACAGTTAGGGTTTTGAAATCATGGATGGAATGTGGGTTGCAGGTATTTATTGCTCACTCTCACAGAGGGTGCACAGAGGTTGAATGAACTGGAGATATTTGCTCTTGCTCTGGCTGCATTATGCCATGATGTTGATCACCCTGGTCTCACCAATGCATTCCTAGTTGCTGCAAGTGATCCTATTGCACTTCGGTACAATGATAAAGCTGTGCTGGAAAGTCATCATGCTGCTACCACCTTCTTAACCATGAGGGTAGTAGCATGTCTCTCTCAGCCTAAGTTTTTGCCAGACCAAACATTGGTTGTCAATTGATTTTGTCTGTTGTTGTGTCTTAGTCTGTACAGTGCCCTTTGGAGTTGAAATTGAGTATGTCAAGTCTATCTCTGAGTTATGCTATAAACAGATCATGCACTTTTCTGTGTTGAATGAGAAAATGTTCTTTGAAGTTTGCACTCGGTGAGTGGACAGGAGATTCTGGGACCACAATCATTTGTGGAGCCCATTGAGTTTCTGTTGCATGTCATGTATGTGTCCCTTGGAATATGTATTTGCTGAAATATTGACATGCAACAATGCTGTAATTCATCAATGTTGTAGGTCCAAATAGAATGCAGTATGCACTTGTTGGACTATGCAGAGTGTTGTCAAATGATGCATTGGGTTTCTAGAGAGCATGCAACCACCTTGTTACATATGGCCAAATTTACAATCCTCTTGCTAGATACCAGGACTTCAACTTTCAATAGAAGCTTAACCTTGTGTTCTTTCACACCTTGTTGTGTGGATCAATCATTGACATTAAGCAATCATGTAGGGGCAAGAGACAGTGAACATGATTGGCTCACTAGATGAGGCACATCAGCGACACTTTCGCAAGCTGGTGGTCTCATGTATTTTGGCCACAGATATGGGCTTGCATGCTGAAATCCTTGGTCATTTTACAACAAGGCTTGGAGACTCTCACCCTTTTGAACCTTCAGTTCCGTATGTGCCACCAGGAGCAAAGCCACATGAAAAGGATGGTTCCATTATCTCACCAAAGTCTGCTCAACTTGCGGGTAGAATTCACCTTCTGACATATGGATGTTCATAATATGGGTAACTGAACTGTTTCTAGAAATCTTGGGGAGTTTTCTTGTTTTCATGAGGACAATGGATATCTGACTGCATCTTTTCTTTTGCAGAGTCAACACCTGGTGCAGAAAGTGAAACTGGCAGCACCGCAATATTGACATTAGATCCAACTCAGGATGGGGTAGTGCCTCCAGATCGCGCTTCTCTTCTTGGTGAAACAAGAGATGGATCCATGCCGTTGAGCAGCAGCAATGATGTAATTCTCTTTATGCAAATGATTATAAAGTGTGCAGACCTTAGCAATGTTGTGAAACCATTCTTCCTTTCCAAGAGATGGTCAGCATTACTAGTGCTTGAATGGTTCAGGCAAGGAGACATTGAGAGGGAATTGGGCATGCACATCTCCAAGTTCATGGACCGTGAAGATCCCACAACCCTCATGTCAGTTCCTTTTATTCTAACTTCATGCCATGTCTTCCAAGCATAATTTCTTCTCTGCCTGTTGCTTTGCTCTGAACTTGGTGCCCAACTTGCAGGGCCATGACGTGCGGCTGCATTGACTTTGTAGCAAAACCAATGTATGAAGCCATGGCAGTCCTGCTTCCTCATATGCATGATGAGGTTTTTGCCAATGTGACACTGAACCGAAGTCTTTGGAATGCATTCAGCACCAATGGACGAAGGGCCTCTGAGGCAAGTCTTCTCCCCTATTTTGTGCTTGTCTTTTCAAAGCCCAATTTGATCTCAAAAGATCGCATTCTTAAAGTTCTTGGGACCTTATTTTATTCTTCTGTTTCTCTTTCCTTTTTTGTTTTTTGGTTTTTCTCCTTTTCTTTTTGTCTTCATGATTTCTTTTGTCATTGCCTTCTCTTTTGTGTTTTGTTGAGTGACTCAGCATCATGGCTGAGTCTCCTGTTACTGTGACAGGAACTCAGTATGTTGGTTAATGTATGAGCATTACCTCTAGCCAGTGCTGGGAGCTGATGAAATCATGGGGGAATCATGGTAGTTGGTCACCAATGTACATATTGGTGTTAAAGGTCATAGAACATGCATGACTGTCACTGTTGTTCAAATGGCTCCTCATTCTCTTTTCGTTTTTTAGCCTTGGGCCTTCCTTTTGGCTGATATGTTGTCAGATCTGAAATATGTATAACCTAATTATCAGGTCACCTCTCAATTCCATTGAGATTAACTCAAACTAGAAATATGATAAGTTCTTGGCACTTATGAAGATATGTCTTTTCCTATGTTTATCTGCTTATTCTTTGATGTAGATTGACATGCAAGAACAGCTATTGAGGTCCATAGGTGTTGCATGGTCTTTCTGGAGGTCTCATTGGGTGATTGGACTCTTATAGTCCTTCAGTTATTTATAGCATTTATTCATATTATTGTGTGTGCTGTCCTACCTTGGGCTCTCTTCAATCACTTCTCTATTTCTTTTAATTTTCTTGTGCAACATGCAAGAGTTACAAGGACCAAAAGTGCCTCATACTTACCAAGGCCATGCAATTTCACCTTGATGTTGGAATTCAAACACAAGAAAATGGACATGGTGAGCCTTGAATGCACATTTACTGACATGAAACTCCTTTGTTAGGGTTGCATTATTTTGGAAACTATGTACACTTATTATCCTCATATGCTGGAATTTTCAGAAATCATAAATATACTCACCAGACTGCAGAGAAACATAGCACCCCATGTTGAAATAGTTGTTTTGATCAGGATTACAGGAGTAATGTGCTGCAGGAATCTCAGCAGGAAGTCCTACTGGAAAGATGTTATTTCAAGGAGTTCTGATGTTCAAGGTGATTGCTGTTGGGTTGCTGTCTCAGACTGCAGAAACCATTCTTGGCCCTTTCTGTCCACCACCTGTGTCAGTTGACAAAGCACCTGAAACATTTATTGAAGCCCCAGTCACATTGGAAGGTCGATTGGTAGCTACACCAAGTGGTGAATATATCCCATCAGATAAGTCATTGCAACGACTAAGTGATAAAACAACCTTATGGCCAATTGAGAGAGCCTTTTTGGCTCCAGAAAGTCCGTCTCAGAAACGGGCTAGCAAGATAATCAACCTGGATCAGAATGTGCAGACTTTGATTACAAAAGCAGCTAATCTTGCTGTAAAACGCAAGTCAAGTAACAGTGCACTAGCAGTGAAAGCCAACCGTCACCATTCTACTGCTGTTCAAAACACTGAGTTTCCACTCAGTCTCTTATTTGGCCAAACTATGACAGATGACAGAGAGAATAACATAGTTTCAGGGAGGGGTTTTGGTCGAACACGTTCGTTCAGAGTGAGCATTCAACAAACTGCAAAGGTTAATGGTACTAAACAAAAGCCACATGTCATCTTAAACAATTTCTTTCAACCTGTGGCCCAGCCTGGTCGAAAGGTGATGGGAGGCCAGTTGTCAGCCATTCACAGTAAGAAAGCTTCTAAGCTGGTAGGAGATGTAAGCAGATTGGCGTCATTGCATAGTCAGCACTGGCAGACTCTTGGATTCTGGGGAGCGCTCCGGTCTTATCCCCAAGCACTGCAAGTCAATCAGTTTTTGGACAGCAAGCTTTGGGTCACTGTGAACATTTTGGCTTCATTTGTTGCAATCTTTGCGGATGACTTCATGAAAGCCATTCTACCAAAACAGGCAAGATATTATTTTTCCAACTTGGACATCCTTGAAATTGTTGTGTTACATTGCATGGTCATTTATGAGTCACCAACTCAATGGATATAAAAGTGTGTTGAACTGATACAACTGACAGTACGGAGTCCATGCCACATTGATTTTGAAAAATGAAGGAAAGAAAGAAGAAAGTCTTTTACAGTGTTGTCTATTTTCTACCTACTTAACAAATGTTGTGGTATTTTCTGTATTCTCTCTGATATATGCATTATTGCACTAGGAGTTCAAGGCACACCAGTTATTTAGTGTACAAAACTCTGCATTTCACTTTGAATCAGACCAAGTACATTGCTTTACATTCCAGAACTGTGTTAGATGAGGATTGAAGTCAACTTTGAGGTCCGCAGAAAGATCTATATCCACATGCAGGAATCCATGTTGAGTAGTGTGTTCAATTGTTTAAACTGCGTAGCACTGTCAGGTTGTCAATGCATGAGTTATGTGTCAGGTATTACTATTCTGTTGACTTGCTCATGTATTTAAACAATTCATGCAGGCAGATGCATATGAGATACATGTCCTGCTTACATGCATGGCATTCTTTGTAATTGAGCTCATCATTCTCTCTGTTCTTCGGCCAGGCTACTTCATTGGCATGTTCTTCTGGTAATGTAATGTGTTGATGATGCACATTTTTTCTCAAGCAAGAAAAATTACTGACTTGATGATTTGAGTGTTTTCAATTAAACATGTGTATTGAGGGTTAAAGAGATAATTTCTTGTTTCCTCACAAATTTCAGTCTCTTACTGGCAGGCTGGATCTTGTTGGGACCATTTCATTGGTGGCAATCATCACAAATATCTATGGGCAAAATCTCGTGATTGCACGAACTGGACGGGCTGCCAACACAGTTACTAGAGCAAGCAAGTTGTTACAAGCCTCTCACTTTTCCAGTTTGTTTCCAGTGGCCTATTTGGTGAAGGTGTGTCTTCTATGGTAGCATTATGTGGTGCAATTAAGCACCTTACAACATCAAACCAAAGCTTTGTGTGTAGAAGTTTCAAGATGCAAAGTTACAAATTCTCAATACGTGTACCAAATAATCAGTAATAGTTGTACATTTGATATTGAGTCTGGAAGCCAATTCATCTGTAATCTGTGCCAGCTGAATATTACTGGTGAGAACATGAAGTCTTGGAGCCATTAATAGGCACTTAGACCTATGATTTATATCTGTATTGCATACAGCCAGGGGGAGCTGTATAACATGGTCTACTTGATTTGCAGGGTGCAGATTTCCTATTTGGTTAGGATGCACAGCTTTTGGTTAGATGCTCTCCTCTATAGGTAGCAGCAAAGTAAAGCCCACTGGATATGGTTTTGTATTATTCTTGTGCAGATTTTCAGGCGCAGGAAATGGACCATTAATAACACGAGTGACGAGGAGCTGGCAGAAGTGGCAGAGCATTCATCTGTCAAGCCTAGTCAAATATGGACCAAGCTCTCAGAACTCACCACCCACAAGATCATTATAGGCCTTCTACTTATAATTGTGCTCACACCATATACTCAAGTAGCCAACACTGACTTGGGCCCTGTTATGTCACTTGACTCTCTTGATGGTGACTCTGTTTGCTCTGCCCAGTTCAATGTGAGCTTGAGCAAGGTTCTTAATTTCAACAGCCAACATAATTATAACCTGTTGTACTTGGCTGTGATGGGGGGTTGCATCAATGGGTCTGATGATGGAGGTACAACATATAATCAGATCATCCCAACAGCAAACAATGGGTTCAATGTCAAGCAGAGTGTGCTGGAGCAATATCGTACTGGTGAGCTTCTTAGCATTACAAGTGACAGTAACCGCAGTGAAGCTCTCTACTCTATATTGAAACGGACTCGACTTAAGTATGGTTTGAATGTGAGTATGTCCATCCTTTGCTGCAGAATGTGATCGGCATTGACATCTTGATGAGCTGTCTGCCATGTTGACTTATCTGCTTCTGGAATTGCTTTTCAATACCTAGAATACATGTACCTTGGAATTTACTTGTACATTCATTGCACATTCATTGCCAAAGTGGTGATGATGACATATTGGACTGTCACTAACTTGATGCTTCATCATTCTATTCTTCTCCTAGGAGGTCCTGTTCATGGAAAGGTTTACAACACAGGTGAGCAGGTAAAACTGTTAATGCTGCAAGAGATGGCAGTGATCCCTGGTGCTCTTGAGTTCCTATAGCAACAGTAATATTTAAAGACTAGTGTGCTGGTCTCTTGCAGATTATCTCATTGATGATGTGGCCTTGAAACAGATGGTCTCAACAGTGATAATGCTTGTCATTCTTGCTGCATTGTCCTTTTTCCTCAGCCGTGACTCCAATCGCTTGTTGATTCAGGTATCAAAAAGATCAATTTTGATTGCTTTCACTGACCTGTACCTATTTTTCTTGTGTTGCAAAGAAAAGTTGTTTATGTGGGACTAGGTGTACTTCTGGCCATAAGCACGGGTACAGATCTGTCATTCAAACTCTCTATCCCTGGGTATCTTTGGTTCTGGTTCTGTGAAACAGCCATTGGAGCATTCAAATATGTAAATTCTTTTCCTGGTCAATTTTGAAGACAATAGAAGTACCTGAAAGACTCAGAGATCAAGATTCATGTCTAACTTACACGTAGCATTTGCATCATTGCAGTCCAAAGGCAGAAGGCTGGTGATGACACTGGAACAGCTTTTATTCACACGAAGTGTGACAGTTGGTCAGAGGGTTAGTTTGACTGTAGGTATCCATTGTGGAATAAGGGAAAAGGTGGGAAAGAGGTTGAGAGGTTTCTTCCCATACCATATTTCAAAAATTGAATACCTGAAAGACCACTGATGACAAAAGGGGGTGGGGAGAGTGGGCACAGCCAATAGAGAGAATGGTTGATTTTGTGAAGGAACTGGCAGATGATCCTGTGTCATTTGCAGGGAAAGCTTTATCAAAGCCCCTTCATCCTATTGACCAGGTATTTCTCCATTTGTCTGCATGTTTTCCATTTACAAACTGCTTTAGTTCTATGATGGGAACTAGATCATGGAGGGAACATGAGGTGCATTGTGCAATGAATACTTGGTTCAGAACAGAATATTTTACATTCAATTCAAATGGAGCTTTAGCCTTGGTAGGAGAGCCAGGTTCAACCTATCTGACAGTTTTCTTCTTTGCCCTTCCACATCATCTTTTTTGATAAGAGGGGTCAGTTCCTGACCTGCCCATCTAAACCTTCAAAATAGAGGCCTTCGACATTCAGCCTTAATATGTCATTCCACCAGTGTTTATTATCCTGTTCCAAGACCCAAGTGGATCCAGTGAAAGTTTTTACCTACTGGTGGATGTGATGATAAATGAAGGAGAGTTGTTAACATTGAACAGGGCAATGAGACAAAGATGGTGGAGGCTGCTTTAGTAAAGATTGCAAGCCTGACAAAAGTGGCACTTGGCAATGCGGGCATGGACATCTTGTCTGTCAATCTGAAAGGCGCTGAATTCAATCGTACGTTTGGCACTCTTCTTTTGTAAGCAGTCCTCCTTTCATTGTAAATCTCACCTTACCTTGATGTTCTTATGTTCATGTAAGCATCAATGAATAGACTAGTGATAGCACTCAGGAAGGTTATGGTCTGACACTTTGTGAGTGACTTTCATACATTTATTACTGCACTCATTGTCATGGTAGTGTCAAATTGTTGGCCTAGAGATTCTTTGGGAATGAACTTGGCAATGAGGTTTTTCTACTGGTATGCACTTATGTGTCCACATCTGAAAAGGTGAGGCAGTCTTACTACATCATTCTTCTCCATGTGATACATTGTTTGTTTTTGAGAGCTGGTATCCAAGCAGTTTCCTTCTTTGTTGGTGTGATTTCATGTTGAACAGCAATGGTTCCTGGTAAAAAGATCCAAGCATGTTTTGGGTTTTGTGACATTCGTAACTTCACTGATGCCACTGAGTGCCTGCAAGAGGATGTGATGATGTTTGTGAACAAAATTGCCGATGTTGTGCACAACAAAGTGGTCCTGCATCAAGGGTTCCCAAACAAGAATATTGGTGATGCCTTTTTGATTGTGTGGAAGAAGACTGTGGCAGACAATACCAACAAGGTACAGAATATGTCCCTAAATTGCAATACCCAAAACTGTTGGCAACCATTCAAGTTGCATTGTGACAGCTGATTTGTGTCCGTGACAGTCTTGACTTATTCATTTTCAATTCTACACTAGTTATATCCAGTTATCCACCAATGACTGATGGAAAACGGCATGCAAGGACCTTGCTGTTTGTGCAAGCTGCTTCAGATACAGAGTTAGGTTGTAAGATATCTTCATTATCAGTATGGCAATAGATTAGTTCACTAATTTGGTTCAGGTTTCTTGAGATGATATGCAGACAAGAGGCACATCATTTGCAGATCGGGCACTGCAATCATTTCTGGACATTATTTTGTGCATTGAAACATCGCAATCACTTGCTGAATTTGCCATGCACCCTGCTATCCAAAAACGTATGCCAGGCAAGTATTCTCACTTTTCTTCTGGCTAAACCATCTTGATGAAGTGTAGAATTGTTTTTCAATGTTAGGCTCAGATGTGTGTTGTATTGATTTGCTTTGCAGATGAGTGCTGCTTATGGTCTCCATGACATAGGTCAATGTTGTGTTTACATTGGTGTATGGCTTGGAGCAGGGTACAAGATCCGCATGGGTTTTGGACTCCATGTTGGGTGGGCAATTGAAGGAGCGATAGGCTCATCACACAAGGTTGACCCTTCATATTTATCACCACATGTCAATATGGCGTCCCGATTAGAGGCAGCAACAAAGCAGTATGGTGTCATGATACTCATTTCGGGGACAGTGATTGCAAATCTAACCAAGAGCAGCTTACGAGACAACTGTCGTAAGCTTGACTGCGTAACAGTGAAAGGGAGTGCAGAGCCATTGGTTCTCTACACATTTGATATGCCAATGTTTCAGCAGGATTTGAAAGGTGATCCATCAGATTACCGTGACAGATTCGAGTGTGCAGTTGACAATTACATTGAGGGTGCCTGGGGTTCTTCTTTAGAGAAGCTCGAAGAATGCTTACAGCTGTGGCCCACTGATAAACCTGGTGAAGTGCTCCTCAATTTCATGGCATCCCACAACTATCGTGTGCCACTCAATTGGCAGGGTTACCGAGAGTTGACTGAGAAATAACACTACCTGACAGTTTCCTTGTGCACAGGTACATGTCTAATAACTTTCATCATATACAATAGAAAGCAGTTTGAACAAACCTTGATGCCATTTGTCACTACATCTATGTACAGCTAAAAGGCATGAGAATAGAGATTTTGGATTTTCTCATGGCTAAATAATCTGCCATATTTGTTGAAAATAAAACTTATTTGATTAGAGAAAGGATCCCCATTCAAAAGTTCACCATTTGAAACAAGCTTTGAGTTTGAATATTCAGTGCATAAAATGGCATAGTAGAGTTTTGTCAACCATGCACAATTTGAGTCAAAAGTCACAGGCCTAACAAAGGTGCAGAAAATCCTTAAAAGATTGCATTGGACTAGATCTGAGTACAAAGAAGACATAAGAATTAATGTGATGGTATATAGTTCAGGTAATTTACGGTCTTTTGTGTAGGAGGTGGAGAGTTAGCAAGTTTGGATGCAGCAAGAATTGAAGTTATTATTATCATAATATGCTACAGAAAGGCACTAACACAAGTTTGTGACATTGATGTGTATTGAAGGATGATGACATTGGGTTGCCAATGGTGTCTTAGCAATCATCAATAGCATGGAACTAGAGTGGCATCAATAGAATGTTCAAAACAAACTAGAATGGTCTAATGCACTTCCTGAAGTCTTACAATGAACATATAGTAACTACATTGAGAAGATAACATGTTTTAAAGGGTACGTCAAATGTTGCACGCAATGTCCTTCCTTGCTCCAAACCTTTGAGCAATGGTTAAGAATGTGTACTTTCAACTACTATTGAATTATTTGTTTGCTTGATTGATCTTTTGAATTTTCCGTAAGCTTATTTGGAAAATTATCAGTGTGCTTGCTTGCTTGTTTGGGAAGTCATTGAACCTCATTAGTTTGATGTTTTCATGAACTTTTGATAGGCAAGATTGTGTTAACTTTCATGTGTTTGCACATTCTTCCATGGTGTTTGTATTAAGTACATGTATGCTATAGGGATTACATGTGTCCAATTTAGATCAGAAAAACCAATGGGTTACATAGCTTATCACCTTCCAATGGATTTGTCTTTATGGAATCAAACCCATTATAACTTCTATGAATTTTGCTTGTCATGGCCACAAACAATTGAGTATAGAAATGACTTGGGACTATCAAACAATGGAGCATTGATTGAATGTTTTGGCACCAACTACTTGAAATTGAAGAGTAAGAATTTCAATTTAAAGCATTGCGTACAAATCATGTCAAAGTTCAATAGCCATTTGGACAAAAGGTTGGGTCGTAGCAATATGTTGCTTTGGCTACAAATGCATGTACATTTTTTTAAATTATTTACATTTTCCATTTGATTCGGTCAAAACAAGCACACCAATTTCCCAAGTGTGATTCAATTGCTATTCATCCTACTAGGTGACTTGCCATAACAAATACTTGTTGATTAATTGATGTAGTGGAGAAAATGTAATTGTTGAACCTTTCCCAAGTAATGAATCCAAATGATTAGGTGTTTGATTTTTCATGATTTTAATGTTTTGCAACTTTTATTATACTAATCTTGATTTTAACTTGTTAGCCACAAGAAGGAAAATCTAACATGACCTGATTGTGAAATGTCAATATTACAATATGTTGTCAAGTTCGTCGTGTTTTACTAGGTTTTTTTTAAAGAACTTGGACAAATTTATCATGGTAGAAATGTGTAATTTACAAACATAGTGAATTCATTAATTGCAAGTCAAATTCTAGGCTAGGAACCTGTCTAAACTAAACAACCTAACCTACCAGCTTAAATTAAGGAGCCTAGGCTAGGGTAAGTTAGGCTAGGTGGCCAAGCCACCTAGGTTAAAAAGATGGGCCCTAAACAACCTAGCTTGAAAGCATTTATGTTACCTAGCTTAAACTAATTGGCAAGAGTTAGGATTTGTTCTTCTTACCTTCACTTCGAAAGTCGAACTCTATTGCACCAATTTTTTTTATGAGAAATAATTTGTCACCATATTTTAATAAACAAATATTTTATTTTATTTAAGTAACTTACTCAACCTATCTTAGTGAACCTATTTTAGCATGAATAAACCTAGGTAAGCTAGGTTAGCCTAAGGCTTACATAACCAACCTAGGCATGCATAAGGGCAACGTAGGTCTACTTAGGTTTATTTAACAACTTACCTAACTCCAACATAAGCCTATTGAAACATTACCTAAAGGTTTCCTAAGCTACTTAGGGGCTAATCTAGGGTTTACAAAAGGTTACTTATATAATATCTCGGTTTAATTAAAGGATTATCTAGGCCTAACTAGGCTATCTAAAGGGCTTACTTAGGGGTTATGTAAGCTTACCTAGCAATTATGAAAGCCTACTTAGTGGCTATGTAAGTTACTTACATCACAAAAAATTTGGGTCACAATTTGGTAATAGTAGGTGTGCAAAATCCCTTTTTCATAAGTTTGTTTGATTTAAACACAAATTTCATGCAACTTAAAACAATTATGAAACACATATAAATACGATGCAAAATTTTATTGTGAATATAAATCTTTCATTTGATTATCAAGATTGTTATTTGTGAATGTGTGAATGTGAATAGGATCAAGTGTATGTGAACAAATAAAAATATTTGCTATAATATTCAAAGGAATATTTTTTCACACAAAACACTTGATGTGATAAAAAAAAATTTCACACATCCCAAGATATCACCATGTCAAGAAAGTACTCAAATATTCCCTAACACACAAGGCACATCATAGTGTACATGTGGACTACTTGCATAATCAAAGAAATTTTTCCATGCTTTAAAATGAGCTCACCTAAGGAAGGAAAAATGTTAAACAATATTCAATGTCAGATGGAGCTATTGTGAAGATAAACTTCAATATGTAATTGAAAAAAATATATAAATAACGTATAGTGATCATTACAAAAGATTGGTAGATGTCATTAGATGCAAGATCTTGCTTTGGACATAGTGTGACATGTCTAAAGTTAGAAAATCTATTAGTGTAGGGGACCTTGTAAAGGAGGTGAGTTATGACCATAGCCACACCATTCAAAAAACTATCAACTTTCCTACACGAGAGGTCATAAAAAAATCAAATTGTTACATGAATTTTCTAAACATGACGTAATCCGAATGTTTTTTGTCCACACCAAATCCATCAAGTTCAATAATCCACCTTAGCCTTGTAGGAAACTTATGAAATACAATTAAAAGGCATTTGGATTCGACATTTAATAAATTCATCATAATGTAAAGCTAAGAACATTAGAAGAAAAGTGGCAATTTGCAATTGGTCTTTATAACTATTTTTTTGATATAAATGAAATTTACAACTAAAATCCTATTAGTTACGTTGGACAAGTCGCATATGACTTTAGTTGCAAATGACAATGAACTTTGGATGAAAGAAAAAACCAATGAAATATACTTTATCCTTTGACTAGTAGTATACATATTGTTGTTTGCAACTAAACTACAATTATTTTGGTAGACAATGAAAACAAATTATATGTCCCATCTTTTAATTATTTAAAACATTTTAAGTATAAATTTGAAATAATCTAAAACATTCAATTCATATGTTTGTATGGTTTTAGATTGTGACACATGGCACAATAAAGATGTGCCATGTGACATATTAATTACATTTGTCGAAAAACAATTTAGGTAGGTAGCTATGTAAGTAGGTCCAACTAAGTAGGTAGGTATGAAGAATCTACCTATTTATTTAAATTAAACACTTACTTACCTACCTAGTTTAGATATATACTTAGGTTGGTAGATAGGTATGTAGCTAGGTTATTAGGTTGGTTAGGGAGGTAGGGTAATTAAAGGGTAGGTAATTAAGTTTTTTTTTTAAAAATTCAGGTTGAGCTTCTTTAATTGGCTCATCCCATGTGGACCATGTTTTTGAATATGAACTATACAACAAAAGACCTTCGTTATATACTTTTCAAAATGACAATGAAAGATAAACTTATGGGATAAATTTTGGAGTTGGACTTAGTTGTGAATCATTCCTAATTAAAAGGCTTATTCCACATCTTTTTATCTTTATTATACTTTAGTAAATTCTATAAATAAATAAGTAAGTAAGTAACAAACTAATTAACCAATGAAAAAAATTGGCTATTCATTAATTAATTAAATATTAAAATAACCAATAAAATAATTAAAATAAAAAAACTCATAAACTAATTACATATAGTAATAATTCATCAATTATTTCTAGTTACATAATTATACAATTAACCAATTAATTAAATATTATAAGATTAAAAAATGAGTTTCAAATTTTTTTAATTAATTCAAAAAAATTATTATCTAATTAATACATATTACATATTAGTCACAAATATTTAAAATAATTATATATATGTTAATTATTAACTAATTATTACAATGAATAATAAATGGGTAATAAATAATAAATAATAGTTATTATTATTATATATGTATGTATGTATAATAACTAATACTAATTTCTTCAATTACATATGATAATTGATTTTTTTATTAACTATTACCAAAAACTTTATACTTTGTTCATTAAATAAATAAATAGAAATCATTATTATTATTAATTACTGAAATTATTATAAATTAACATTTTTATAACTTTAAAAAATCAACCTTTCATACAAAATTTATGTTTTTAATAATAATCATTAACTATTAATAAGTAATTATAAGCTATAATACAATAATTTGTAAAAATTACATCAAATTTTCTAATTATATTAAAATTAAAAAACAATCATGTTGTAGAAAAAACATATTGATTACTCATAAGTAATTATAAGAAATTAAATGAGTCATTTAATTAATTGTACTATAATCCTTGGAAATAAATTACTTACAATAATTACTCTAATTCCAGTAAAATGAATTAAAATTTTAAAAATCAGTTTGAAAATTGGAAACAAAAAGTTCTACATAACGAATAATTAAGTTCAATCATAAATTATGAAACTACTACAATTAATTGTATATATTAATTACAATGAAATTATTGTGAATATTTTAAGTATATACCAATTTTAAATATAAATGAATATTATAAATTACTATGATGTAATTATGAAATTACAATAATTTCATTTATTATTCTAATTCCATTCCAATATTATAAACTGTTAATGTAAATTTATAACTATAAATCATAATTTATAAGTTATGAATATTTATATTTATAAATTATGCCACTTTTATAATTAATATAATAATCAAATTATTTTTAAATAGATAATTTTGATTACTGAAAACTACTAAAAATTCATGTAAAAATTTATGTTATTGTAATAATTAGATCAAATAGTGCCATTACAATGAAATTATTATGATATTTTAATATTAATGTTTATAAAATTATGAATCCTAACTTTGATTAAAAATAATATAGTTACCACAATTGGTGTATATTTAGTATAATTATAATTATTGTATATTATTTGAGATTAATTATAGTAATTATTTAAGTAATTATTTTTTTCTCGAATTATTGGAATTTTTTTATGACTAAAGAATAAAATAATTTTTATAAAAAACACAACCACTATATACACATGTACATGCCTATATTAATGAGTTGAATACATCTAATAAACCATTATAAACCCATACATCCTAAAATATTCAAAATCCAATTTGAATACACATAAGGTTACAACTATTTGAACACATTTGCAACTAATGAGACATAAATGGATCTTATTGAATAAAAACCATGTTAAAAACAGTCCAGCTAGAAGATTGAAGGAAACACAAGTCTCAAATTAGTTGTAGTTTAGTTGCAAACACAACCAAATGCAAAAAACAAATGCAGAAATAACCAATGATTGTTATTAATGATAAATAATCACAAGTAGTCACCAATTGATTAGTTACGAAAACCTAGTTTTATTTTAATGGACTAATGATGTGCAAAAAAATGACAATATTTTGTTGATTTGGAAGGTAGTGGTGTAAATGTACACAATAATGTTGAGGACAACGCATTAATTGGTAAACGTAATTGAAATCATAGCTCGCAATAAACTGGGTTGAATTCGGGGTTTGACCACCAAATTCAACAAGTTCGCACACCACCAAATGTTTTCATTATAGCCAAAATCAATTATTACGCACAAAGGAACAACCTGAAACCATCAAATTTTCAATTCCTTCTGGTTTTAAAAATAAAAGTTAGTAGACATTGGAGGGTGTTAGGTGAGGAGAGCCATTGATCAATTACAAAAAATCAATCATGGTGACCTCAGAACATTATTTAATAGCTTCAAAATAAAAAGCATTTAGGAAGGAATTGTTACTAGAAAAAGGAGGAATAGGAGGCGAGAACAACATGCTAACAAAAATAAAAAGATGTTAGACAAAACAAACAAAATAAGAGAAAATTGTTAATGACTTTTAGATAGAGAAGCAAAAAGAAGGTTTAATGAGGCTTGGTCATAATGATGAACAGTTATAGAGTAAAGGGATGCACTCCATGTGGCAATTTGGGTTGGACTACCAACAAGGTTTTATGCCATTCCATTTTGTGGTTCAATATTTTTTGTATGTTGTCACAATATGAAAATCGCAATGGAAAAGAGGGAGGCCAAACAAACATGAGTGGACTTCAACGATTTGTAATTATTCAAGCCTGCATGGGTGTACACACCCATGTTATATTCTCTTCTAGTCTTGTGAAGTGCCACAACTTGTTGAAACTTGCCAAGATCCCCATAAGCAAGTGAGAAATATTTACACTCCATGCTTCCAATGTGAATTGCATCAAAGTGTTCTTAACTATCACTTTAAAATGAGGTAGGTGAGGTCACAATGTTGCAAATGATTAAAATATCAAAGTTGTAATTGTTGCCATTTTTTTCTTGCAAGTTTTTTTTTTAAAAAATGTGGGGACCAACAACCATTCTTGGGTTGAAATGACCTTTTTCACACCTTACAAATATAAGTAATAGTTAGAAATACGTGACACTTGTATTAGAGTTCATATTAGTTGGTACTAGTTTTGGACATGGTGTGTATCCATTCAAGGAAAATGTCAAGTTGGTGTTACATTCATTTGAAAGCCCTATTGTAATGTAATGAACTCCATTCCTCATGCATCATGTGTCACTATATCGTCATGTATGTATCACCATCTAGCCTTCTTAGATGTGCATGTTGACATGCATAATTGTCACATTTTTGACTTGTAATGTGTGCAAACAATATAAAACATCACATGAGTAGCTCTAATAACTTCAAAATTTGGGCCCTTATATGCCATTTTTAGGTATCTATGGATGTATGCACTTGAAAATTCACAACTAATTCATCCTTGATTAAAAAAATCAATTCCAACTGATTTTAGGATTTGATCCATTTGTTAATGAAAAAATATATTTAATTTATGTTTTATATTGGGGAAAATTCAATAAATTGTTCATTTAAGGTTCGCATACCTTATAAAATAAATGGCTAATGATTTGCTTCTTAAGATTTGGAGATGCATAATATGGTTTGGATATTTAGGTACCATCAATGTTGTTATTTGATACCAAATTTCATAATATTCACAACATAATGAAACCATACATGTTTATGGAGGTATAAACCCAATACATATTGTGGATGTCATGAACCTTGCATCTTCCAAACCTAACATTTTATTTAGTTTGGAAAATACTAAGTTTACCGAGCATAACAATGTCACATATTTCAAGATTTTTTGAAAATAAAATAGAGCTTGGCCTTGCAATGCACAAAAGGAATGAGATTGCATTTATGAAATAAGCTAATGTGTAAATTTACCAAATAAAAATAATCTAGTTTATTGTGTATAAAGTCATGGTTTATCAACATGGTAAATATTTACCAAGCAAGAGTTGCAAAGTCTATGAGACTCCACATAAATTAATTCAAGAGTTTGAACTTATGTTTTCATATAACTACTCTTCAACAAACAAACTTGAAACATAATATTTCAACCTTAATTTATAGATGATATTATCCTAAGTAGCAAGTAAGCATGAAAGTATGAACATCCACCTACATTACAATCACTTTCAATCCATTTTCGATTGAAGAAACAAATGTTTGTCGTCCATGTTTTTTTTGGCCTAAAATGGTGCAATTTTCAAAACATGAAACCTTGCAACCTTTCAAAAGTGTCCATAAGATGTACTTGGAAACATGGTACAATTAGCATTGGATTGATTGCAATAGCAAATTGTTTAATGGATGGTCAAACATTTAATTTGAAATTGTTGGTTTTGTATTCTCATTTCTATCAATAGAGATATGGGTATTACCAAACTTATTCCTTGGTGTCATTTTGTTCATCCAACATGATTATGTTTCTTTCAAGATTTCCAACCCAAAATCTTATTGATAAATTGGGAAACAACTTTGTACATCTTTGTGCTAAGAACTCAACAACTTAAATAAGATAATTTAAATAGGGAATCCACTTTGTATGGTATGTTTTGAACATTGTGATTTTTAAAGAAGTCTTCATCTTTTCAAGAAATGAAATGTGCTTTTAAATTTTTGAATTCACCTAAACTTGGAAAATATTGACATTGTTTGATTATTTTTTAACTTTTGATTTTTTCCATTTTTAATGAAAAGAGACTTTCAAGGCATCATTTGAAGCTTGACATTCTTCTTAAATCAAAGATGCATTGATGCATTCCTTCAATAGATATATGAGTAATGGTGGATGATTCTTCAAAACACTTTATTTCCAATTTGGACAACATTTGATTAGGGACTGGAATGTGTTGATGATTCAAATTTTAAAAACACTATGAAACAATTTATAATTACTTTTGTGTTAGTATTAGAATTTTTGTTTTTCAAAAACATTATTGTGTGTGCTATGAAAAATTTGGGTCATAAACAAACTTTTGCATTTTCCAGTTTTCTTAAATAAGTTCAAATTTGTGATGTAATTGATCAATTGTTATTTTATCAAATCAAAACCTCAAAAATATTTCCAATAATAATTTCATTATGTTCATATCCAAGGTGGACATTTTGTTTCCAAAAAAACACAAGCAATGCCTCATACCAAAGATGATTTCAATTTGCCCCTATGGGAACTTGACATGGGAAGCACCTTGTAGAATTGAAGATGACTATTATCAGTTCCACTAAATCTTCTTTTTGGCAAGTGCTGGTAAAAGCATGGATATCAGTGCAATTATATTATAAGAGAATTGGAACAAAAGGCAGTGATGAGAAATTGGGCATCACTTGGGGCTTATGCGCCTACAACAAACTTGAGATTAATACTTGGAACCCTAACAATTTACACTATGGGCAACCCATGAAAATTTTGTTTCTTTTACACAAGCATAATTGTCATAATCAATTGGCAACTATAAAAGTTGAACCCGCACACACCCATGTATGGAATTCCATAAGCTCTTCTTGGATTCACTTGAACCAAATCGAGGGAGGAACTTCAATTCAATCCACATTTAACTCTTCATATGAAGACAAAAAAGATATACCTGATGTGTGGTGTGCAAAAGGCAAACACATCATACTTAGACCCCCCATCTCCCCCAAATTGAACAACAATTCAACAATCTTACAAGAGCTAGGATTGAACACCACACAACAACGTGAGACATGGGATTTGTTATGGGGACATGGTAAGTCAAAAAAGATCTCAAAATTTCTTTGCCAAGTTCTTACTACGAATCTAACAAATTTGGGGTTGGGATCAAATAGCCCCAAATGTCAAAGATGCACCAAAAATGTTGTTGAAACCATCCGTCATTGTTTGTTTGATTGTCCCATGGCTCATGATGTTTGGAGTCAAATTTGTCGACTTCGAAAACACCTAGGAATCACCAACCCTTTGAATTGGCGACAAGTATTGTTAGGGTGCCCCGAGGTACTCACAATTGCAAAGTCATTGAGGGAAGCTGCAAGTTGCAAATGCCCTCGAAAACATCATGAAATCAAACAAAGCCTTTCAAATGCGGCATCCATTTACTTATGGGAACTTGCAAGAGCTTCTACCTTATGGCACATTTGGAATGCTCGATGTGACTTTGTTTTCCGTGGGCTTCAAGTACCCATTGAAGTCATAATTCTTAGAATTTGGAAAGAATTGGTGTTGTCCGCTAGGATGGTGCAAGAAGAAATTGAAGAGAAACAACTCATGAATCAAGATGAAGATGTTCATTGCTTGGATGAAATGTTCTTCATTTGTTACCACTATAGAGATATTCTATTCCGAAGAGGACCTCTAGGGTGTTTAACTTGGTTTACAAATCCACCCAAATGGCTAATAAATTGTTGAATACCATGGAAAATTGTGATAGGAAAGTGTCATGAAGGACGAGCCAGAGGAGTCAAGAGGAGTTGCAACTAACAGCAAAAGACTCACACAGTTAGTTTCATGCATGACCATTTGGTTCTACTATTGTCCAAAAACACCAATTTTACAAAACATACATCAATCCCAGGGGAACACTAGTACAAAATAAGTGAGTAAAAATCTAGGGTGCAAGTAATCTCCTTTAAGGTCATCATCTAGATGTCATAGAATTATTTTTATGTGATTGCCATCAGATCACAGAGAGGCACAAGTCTACTACTGATCTGGTGTAGCAAAAGACATGTTGGATCCTTTCTCTGAATCTCGAGATCCCAAGACAATTACAACAAGAAGCCAGTTGGTGCTTTTTTTGAATCACTGACACGGATTCTTTTAAGGTGCTGTCTGCAAATGCTTTTTTATTTTCTTGCATTCTGCCAATGAGAATGTTTCCTTTCAACTACAGTCAAGGAACCATGTGATCTGGTACAATATATTTGCAAAAGTTCAATATCAATGGTGAATAGACATACAATTCATGTTTATATATGTGCAATGGTGATTCATGCTTAAATTATGAGAATGGAGTTGGCCTGTATGTTTTGCTACAAGTTACAAACATGTCACCTACTTACCAATGTCACTGATATGACTCAAACACAAAAAGAAGAAGAAGAGACATTAATTGAATGCATAAAAAGTTTAAAAGGCCTTGATTCACTCAAAAGGGTTCACCTAGAAAGATAATCTCTTCCGAGATGGACAAAAAAATATTGCAAAAAAAGGCCAAATAACAAGCCAATTATTCTTATAAATTTGTGGTTGAATGTGTGGGAAGCTACTCACATTTGAGATCTTTAAATGAAATCTTAAGACCTGAAGCTTTTGCCCTGTTTGCTTCTGAAGGTCCTGCTGAAGCTGCTCCCATGCAGGTCAGGTCACTCTCTGTTTGATGTGATGTATGAGGGTTTCAGGCATGTACATTCTGTTTGTATAGCATTGTCCTGAATCTAATGGATGTCCGGGGTAGTGGGACCATGATCAAACCAAAAGAATGAGTGTAGATTGTGTTGCTGATTTGCTCCAAGCATCAGATGTGCTATTTCTACTTCGAAATGACATTGATTCTGAGAAAGAAGCATAGAAGGGAATTTTAGGACGTCAAATTTGGAATGCCCATGCCCAAGAGCTCCGGAAAAGTTTTCATTGTTGTAATTGAGCAATCTGACATCTGGGAGATTGTTTGTTGCTTAGGTAAGTCAAGAATAGAGGTTCTAGGGTGCTGTGTCACCTCTGTACATCCTCTCATCAGGTCAAGAATCTCTGTTGATCCTTGTTTTGGACATGAGCTCTTGGTTGCCAACTTGTGAAGACATAGTGAAGTCCATTAATGGAGAGAGAAGTAAGTTGGCAACCGAAAGCTCGGTGCTATTGAACCCAATGCTACCTGTTTCTGGAATTTAGGCCATTACTGGTGATAGAAGCAAGTTGGCAACCAAGAGCTCGGTGCCATTGAACCCAATGCTACCTGTTTCTGGAATTTAGTCCATTGCTGGTAAGAGAAGCACGTTGGCAACCAAGAGCTCATTGCCATTGAACCCAATGCTACCTGTTTCTGGAATGTAGTCCATTACTGGTGACAGAAGCAAGTTACCAAGAGCTCGGTGCCATTGAACCCAATGCTACCTGTTTCTGGAATTCAGTCCATTGCTGGTGAGAGAAGCAAGTTGGCAACCAAGAGCTCAGCACCATTGAACCCAATGCTACCTGCTTCTGGAATTTGACTCAGAAACATGTGAGGATTAGTAAAGTGTACACCCACCTGAAATTGCATAAGGAATTCATGATGCATTTGCTTTTGTGACAAATCAGAAACGTAGACATTTCCTTGCAGAGATTGTTTGAGAGATTGCAGATGTTATCTCCATAGAAGTCATAATTCCTAGAATTTGGAAAAGAATGGGTGTTGGTCTGCTAGCACAGTACAAGAAGAAATTGAAGAGAAAACAACTCATGATGAAGATGTTCATCGCTTGGATGAAATGTTTTTCATTTGTTACCACTATAGAGGTACTCAAATATTATTTCACCATGCAAAAATATAATCTTCAAAAAATTTCCTCAAAAAAAAACCCAAAATCCTTCAAGATATTATAACTCTATAAATAATCTCAAGTTTCAACACAAGCTAAAATATCATCTTTCAAAAATCCTCATATAAAAATATACAGACCTATTATTATTATTATTATTACCTAGGGGCCAAAATCCATGAAGCTACTATACTCTATAATGAATCTAAACACAACATTTACTAGTCCAAATCTGCATATAAATATTGTATTTTATCCCAAAATATATTGTGTTAGCCATTGGTGGAAATGTTCTTAAAAACACTTAATGAACATTTTTTCTTTCATTCAAAAAAAATGGAACCAACAATTCTCTAAATTTTGAAAAATCAGAACTGGTTCAGTGTTTTTTTTTTTGGGGCCATTTTTTAATCATAAATTTGAAAGAATTTAACCAGAAATTAGCAAAAATTAGCCAAATTTACACTAGAAAAACAAAGTTTTCCCAATTTCTTTGTCAAAAAATGGTGAAATTTGCCAGGAAAAAAAAGAAGGAAAGAACTGGCTCTCTATAAATTTAAATAAACCATGTGACACTAAAATAAACCACTTGTAGCTAAATTTTAATTTTTTTAGTTTGAATTCGATTAATTTTTGCTAATATTTCAAAAAATAACTCGCCACAATTTCGATCAAATTTGAAGAAAGAAAAGAAAAGAAATAAGAAATAAAACCCAACTTGGTAGGTATTGGGATGAGAAAGCTAAAGTTGGGAGGTAGATGATGAGAGAATGAACTCATCCGAATGTGGAATGCCTGAAGACGAGGCGGAACTGAGGTTGTGCAGAAAGTGCGTTCCGGAGATCGGTGCAATCGCGAAGAAGCTTTTGCGATCAAGCTATGGCGCATGCTCTCAGATCCACCTCGCTCTTCTCTCGTATCCTCACATCATCTACAAGACCTTATGGTGCAGCAGCGGCTTCTTCCAAGCGTGCTTTGGCAACAGCCGCCCACGAACATGACGATGCTGGTGAGCTTTTCTTTCCTCACTTCACACCAGTCCTTGTCCCATTTCCTTTTCCTTACACCAACCTGGATTTGGTGGCTCGCTGCAAGTTTGAGAATACGTGGATAATACTTCAAAATTCCGTAAATTTTATGTGAATATCTCGGCATTTTTTTTCTAAGGTCAGGGAGAACTTTTGCATCAGGGTTCAGTTTGGATACTAGTGATTTAGGGTTTCTTTTAATATTTTCTAGGGTTTGAATCTTTCACTCTGTGAGTCCCTAATTGAAGCTGGGGTGATTGTCGGAGATGGCATCTTGGTGAAGGTTTTTCTTCCTGGTGTGGTCAAGAACTGGTTGTTCTTTGGGCTCAAGGGGGGTGTACTTGGTGCATTGGAAGTAGACCCAGGGATTAGTTTTTAACTAGGGTTTCTTTGCACACTTGACTAGTTGGGAAGTTGTTAACCAACCTTCCGGCACTATGATGTCAACCCATGGAGTGTGTGTTTTCTTGGCCCATCTGAGTTGAGTCACAAGCAAGATTGGACATTATGCTCAGCTTTAGTGTGCCTTCATGTGTAATTCTGATGATTGAGTTCTTTTTGCACAATATCTTGCTTAGGTTTTTGACTTGTACAATTTCTTCACATATGTTATTGCTAAGAGTTGGCATGGTGTTGTACGCAGAGGAGACATTGAAGTGGCGAAACATCACTGTCGCTGCATATATTGCTTGCATTGCTTTGGGTATATACACATTTGCTGGTGAAGAGCATCATGAAGCTTCTGAACGACAGGTAATGCTGCAGCTCACACTCTGACCAGGATTGGTGGCACAATGACAGAGAGGATTAACCCAATTCTTTTGGCTACTGGCAACCTCACAACTGGTTGTTGATTGTGTTGAGGTCATGCCAAAAATCACTTATGGTTATTATAGGTTTCTTCAGATATATATATAGGTGTATGCGTGTTTGCAAAGCATTTCAACTCCTCAATGCAAGAAGAGTCCACAATACCATGTGTAGTGAAGTATGGGACTTCATATGCACTGCTGCAAAGAAAAACCACCTTGGAGAGGAATTGACCACACATAGAGAGAGAGCAAATAGGTACAAGGAGTTGAAGAAGCATCACATTTGTGTCGAAGTTCTGTAAGCAACTGGTCTACAATGAGCAGTTTTGATTATGAAGGAGTTTGTGCTTCATTTAGGTGTAATTCTGTTGATGTGGCAGGGGTATTCATACTTGCACATCCGCAACAAGCAGTTTCCATGGGGTATGGTTTCAAGACCTTTTTCTCTGGAAATTGATTTACAAGGTTTTCCCCCTTGATTATGTGGAGATAGCTCAGGTGGCAGATGATCTGTTTGCCAGATGAGAGGTTATAGCAATATGGCTTTGGTTTTTGTCATGTATATTTGGACTGTCTGAATTTCTGATGTTGGCATTGAATGCCAGTTATTCTTTTTTCTGAAATTTCACCACACCTTGACATGTTTTGAGATGTACAACCTGCTGTGCAGACTGTAAGAAATCTGATACTGACCAGCAAAGCTTTGATTTTGAACTGGTTATGGTTGACAGGGCCAAATGGGCTTTTCGAATATCCAGACCACCACCATTGATTGCTAGCAAGTTGCAACATTGCTAGTCTTCAAACCAAGGGTTTCTGAATTCATCCCAAGGAGTGAAGTGTTGATTCTGTTTTCTTAGAAAAAGAGAAAATCCTCAATGCATCTTTGAGCATTTCCAGATATGGAGCCTGTAAATTCTGGAAGATTCAATAAATGAGTCCAATTGGACTTTTTCATCTATCTTGTGAACATTGGTCCATGGTTTGGAATAGTCTGATAAGAGACTAAGAGAAATGCCATGTTGGTCTACACATCTAGTTATTGTGTGATTATGTGCTCTCTCTTTCTAGATGGATTCATGGAGAAATGCTTGGAGGGAGGACTCTTCCAGGCACTGTGGAATTTGTGGCAAGTGTCAATGTTTGGAAATCTAATGAAACTTGCCATTATTTGATGCCTCATTTTTGGACCCGCTTCAAAAGTTGGGATCTGATGGTATCTGCATATCTAGTATTGATGGACTTGGTTGCTCCCATCGTACTCAACGAGCCTTGCAAAGGCCTCACATGCTTGAAGTATTGTTCTGTTGCCATCTGCATGGTAATCAACTTTCAAATTTGTACAAGATTCATGTGTATGGCAGTGGTAAAGGAAATTGTCAAAGCACATTTCAAATTGTTATGAATCCTTGATGTATGTGAAAAATCCTTGTACTCAAGGCACAGAAATTGCCAGGAACATTCAAATAATTTGACTTCAAATGTGACTGCTCACTTTGCCCTGGCTTGATCCTCCTGGAGAGAAGAAAGCCTTTGTCCCTCTTCGTCCTGGCTGTAAGCCAACAGAATCCAATCCTCAAGGCATTAGAACTTTGTATTAGATCAGTTGAAATGAACACATCTGCACTGAAGTAGTTGACATCAAGATGAATTGAAGCTATTGACAAACCTCAACAAATTTCACAGTGTGACAGCTTCCGTAATCAGAATACGTACACAAACACATTTCAACTCATCAGGGCAACAATTCGGGTAGAAAAACTTGCATAAGGAATTGTGCCTTGGGTTGGATCCATGAGTGATTGATAGCCATTGTCTTCCTGTGTGTTGACATCTTGCTTCCTACTACCAAAGCTCATTGACTTCGAATGGACATCAGTTTTGACACAGTCAAACTCTACATTGTTAGGATCAAAGAGAGCTTTTCTGCATGACGATGCAAAGGCAGTAGCCATTTAGAACGTATGTGTGTTTGTTGGGACTCTTTGTGTAATTGATGAGAAAGATTCATGCTTTCTTTTGTGCAAACTTCAGTTATTTTTGCCTTGAGATCCTCTCTACATACCGGCAGTGTGCACAAGGTAGTTACTTCATACTTGCTGGGTGTTTGAGATTGATCTGGTCCTTGGACAAGATCATCAAGAGATTGTATCTTGTCCAATGGTCAGATTGTGACATAGAACACTTGAGGTTTCTTGTTCCAATACTGTCACTGTGAAAAAATAAACCAAGCAAAAGTCTAATGCCCATGTGGGATGCAAATGTAGTTGATGATTTGCTCATAATTCCTCTCACATTTGAGTGAGTAAAAGAATGCTCCCACTCTTAAAGAGTAAGCATAAGAACCCACATCCTCTAAAGCCCTTCTTTAGGTGTAAAGCATCAACAAAAAAATTCTAGTGTATCTAGAGGGAACCTTATCCAATGAAATTTCTCCTCAACAAAGAACGAGGCATTTTGAAAAGCATTATTTTCCAATGATACTAAATGGGTATTGTAGGAAAAAAAATTCAAGAGTAATTTTTGGGTGATGCTTGTTATAAGATCATGCTATATTTAACTATTTGTTCTTGTTTCATCCATACATAATTACAATTCATGATTTTTTAAAGTTGTCCAAGTTGATTTGCATGTCCACCTTGACTAATGAATATGTTCATTTTGATTAGAAACTTGTGGCTTGAATGGCAAGTGTATTTTTTATTAGTGAATTTAATTAAAATGATTTATTTAATTATTTACTTGAACATCCAATCAAGTTGAACAATAATGTGACCACCTTGGTCAAAATTGTCAATGAGTTTTAGTCAAATGGGACATCTAATAAACTTGCACAAAATAAAATAAAATGGTTGATTAAAATGTTCAATGATTTTTTAATCAAATTAAACATCTTATGTTAATTAATATGACGCACTCCCAAGCCCCTTGTTGAACCCACTTGAGGGTCCAACTATGTAGAGTTGTGGAAAGTTGGGACTTGAGGGTCGCTCTCGACTTCCAGCACTAAAAGGGGGTAGAGGGGTGTGCTAGAAGTCCCGGGATTAGACTAGGAAAAGGGACTAAATTATTAAGCTCGAATCTGCATCCAAAACTAACCACAAGAGGGTTAGTTAGCCTTCGAAAACACCCTTGGATGTTGGGACAAGCCACGGGCACTTTGACACACAAGACTCATCACTGCCTGGACTCAGGGGAAACCATCACCTTCCCCCATATAGTATTCTCTGCAGCTCTCTGCTGAGACTACATCCAAATGACTTTTTTTCCCGAGACTCCCAAGTTGGAGTCCCAAAATTGTCCCTGACACGCTCCCAAGTCACGGGGTGAAACCCACTTGAGGGTTTCCCAAAGTCAAGTTGCGAAAATTGTGATTTAGCGGCGCACTCCCGGCTTCCAACTCTAAAAAGGGGTAGAGGGTCAAGTTAGGAGCCCAGGGATTAGACTAGGAAGAGGGACTAGCTTAGCTTGTGTGAATCTGCATCCAAAAACCCACCAAAAAGGGTTAGTTTAGCATTCGGGACACTTTTGGGTGTTGGGACTTGCCATGGGCACTTGAACACACAAGACTCACCACGGCCCGGACTCGGGAGTAAGCCACCACCTTACTCCCTATAGTATTCTCTGCGACTGGTCGCCGAGGCTACATCCAAATGGCACATTTTGTTGGGACTCCCAAAATGGAGTTCCGAAATTGTCCCGGTTGGACTCCCCGAACTTTGAACGGCCATAATTCCTCGCCCCGAACTCGGATCGGGACGAGTCCTGAAGTAAAGTTGTAACTCTAGTCGAAAGCTTTCCAACGCCGTGTCGCACTCTTCAAGGCAACATTGGGAATAGTCGGGAACAGGTCGATTCCCGACTTTTAATGGTCGGGAGTCAAACTGGCAGTTTGACTCCCGGCCTTTCTTTGGCCCATAACTTGGGCTGCAGATGTCCGAATGGCCAATGCGAAGCCATTTTCGATATCTATGTTTCAAGACCTTTCCAATGGCATGAAGAACATCCCAATGCGAGGTGTTTTGGGCCTTGCTGTCGAGCTCTAAACATTCGGGAGTCCCGGAGGACTCCAAACCTCCAACTTTTCCAAGTGTTGGGCTTCACCCCCACACTTGGCCAAAGTGGGGTTGC
>Ga0116227_10001732_pt1 | contig 49312 bp, 48 predicted proteins | sample S1TSphgellanicum_FD_89693 | JGI IMG/M metagenome (GOLD analysis project Ga0116227, IMG submission 89693) | Host-associated microbial communities from peat moss isolated from Minnesota, USA - S1T2_Fb - Sphagnum magellanicum MG | ecosystem: Host-associated > Plants > Peat moss > Unclassified... | reverse complement strand
CAATGTTAAAATTTTGCCATTTTGTTTCCTAACTAATTAAAAAATAATTCAATAATAAGACTATAGCATCAAGCAATGATATCTATGGGCAATGTAAAATAAATGGAGCACTGTTTCATGTCCCTTAATCCTTCAGAATTCCTGCAAAGAAAAGTGTTTCTGAATAAAAAACAATTTAGTCCAAATATCTTGAAAGAGAAAATGTGCAAGGATTTGATGAAGTGGCAGAAAAGACGTAGTCAGTACACTAGGTGAGTCAGTCAACTCGTGACGCGTGGCGGATTCTTCCACGTGTACAAATCTTGAGAGGGTGGAGAATCGTAACAACAACATCACAGACCTTCGTTCGTGTATCCGTAACTAATGGGAAAATTATTCCCAAAAAAAAAAATGGAAAAAAGCAGGAAAGAAGGGGGAGAAATAGGAGAAGTAGTGGGGAAAAACTTGGGAAAAAATAGGATATTTTGTTTTGGACACTTCCTGCTTTAAAGGGCTGAAATTGCTTCTTCCACATTTCTCTTGAAAATATTGGGCTAAAAATGCTTGCAAGCTTTGTCTTTTCAATATTGGGCTCAAAGGTACTTGCACATTTTTTCGGCTTGATTGGGCTACAAAATGCTTGGACATTTTTCTTCGAAAATATTGGGCAAAAACATGCTTGCAAATTTCTCTAATGAAAATATTGGGTTAAAAAATACTTGCAAAATTTCTCTTTGAAAATTTTGGGCTAACAAATCCTTGCACATTTTCTCTTTCAAGATATTGGACTAAATTTTTTTTATTCAGAAACACTTTTCTTTGCAGGAATTCTGAATGATTAAGGGACATGAAACAATGCTCCATTTATGACATTGCACATAGATATCATTGCTTGATGCTATAGTTTTATTATTGAATTATTTTTAATTAGTTAGGAAACAGAATGGCAAAATGGTCATTGGCAGTTAACTCCTGTATTTTTAGGCCCAACATTTTTTAGCCTTAGGATTTTCAAACACAAATTTTGCAAGAATTTATCAACCCAATATTTTCAAAGAGAAATTTGCAACCATTTTTCTGCCCAATATTTTCAAACACAAATTTTGCAAGCATCTACTAACCCAATACTTTCAAAGAGAAATTTGCAACCATTTTTCTGCCCCATATTTTCAAACACAAATGTCCATGCGTTTTGCAGCCCAATATTTTCAACCAGAAAATGTGGAAGCAATTTTAGCCCTTTAAACAAGAAGTACCCAAAACAGAATACCCTAATTTTTCCCAAGTTTTTCCCCACTATTACTTCCTATTTCTCCCCCTTTTTTCCTGCTTTTTTCCATTTTTTTTATTGGGAATAATTTTCCCATTAGTTACGGACACACGAACGAAGGTCCGTCATGTTGTTGTCACTATTCTCCACCCTCTCAAGATTCTACACGTGGAAGAATCCGCCACGCGTCACGAGTTGACTGACTGACATAGGTACTGACTACGTCTTTTCTGCCACTTCATCAAATTACATAGTCAGTCATCCGAGTCAGCCACGTCTTTCTCGATCTATTATTGCGTCGGTAACCGGCAGGTGTGAAAGTAACTCTACACGTGGCGCGCACCCACTTGTCGACCTCATGGCTGTAGACAGTCGCCAGAACGCATTACCATCGCAGACGAAAGCAAAATCTGCAGCTCTTCTCTCCATCTCTCTCGAACTGTGAACTCCTTGTTTGCACGCACACAATTTCTCCCCACTTGGAATTGCATTCTTTGATATCATCAGCATCTTCTTCAATTGTTCCTTAATCTGAGGGTCGATCCTTTTTTCTTTTTTTTTCCTGGGGTGTTTTTTTTTTTTTCTTTTTTTCCTGTTTGGGTGGGGTGGGTTTTTCAACAAGGTTTCCAGATTTTAGCTCTCTCAAGTTGCTGAATTTTTTTCGGTGGTATCTAGCGCAAGTTTGATCCAAAGAGGTTTCGGAGAAAGAAATTTTGGATTGATGGCTTTTGGGAAAAGAAGTACGACAGCTAATGGCACTGGAGTTCAGGCCAAGCGGAGTCGCAAGAATGCGGGTGCTGCTGTAGCTGAGAACAAGGTCTTCGGTGGCCCCATGACCAAGTTCACGGATATAAGGGCGGCTTCTGGAAGAAGAATGAGCGTGTTCGGAGCCACTATCGGCGAGAAGATGGCGCACTTCGGAGCCAACATGCGTCTGGGTTTTTACGTCTTTTTGCATCCGTTACACCCGATCCGCAGAGTGGCTGCCAGGGAGTCGGCAACCAACAAGAAAGTTGCTGCCACAGGTAAAAACTTATAACGACTCCAAGCTGCACTGGTCATGCTCTCCGATTTAGTCTGAGGAAACTTAAAAGAGATTTCGAAGATCTTTGTCTTTTCTTTGATCTACTTGTTGATGCACTCAACGCTGAGCAGATCAAACCGAGAAATTCTGCACTGAGCTACTTGTAGAAAGTAATATTAGGAAGCTCACGGTCTAATAGAGTCGTGAATGGTGAGGGAGAGCGGCGCCATTCTGTTTTATCGTGGTGTCTGTGGTACTTACTATCATCCCAGAATACCCTTTGGTTCAATCGCGGCCTCAGGACTTACCGATTTCTTTCACTGTTTAATACAATGATGATGCAGAGAGGAAAAAACAGAAGATCGCCCATGCTATCGACGTCGAATACAGAAAGCGTGCAGGTGTACGGGAGGGCCGGGCCGCCAACCTCAATAGAGCACTCTAAGTGTGATTCAGCTGAACAATATACTGCAATGCTGTTAACTGAATCAAGAAGGACAATGGAACAGACTAGATTCAACCGATTGAGCAATGTACTTTCAGAACTAAGATCAGCGAGGTAATTTGATTTGACGCTAATGACGACATCTTTCCATAAGGCCGCTGTGATCACAGATTTTGTGATCACGGCAGCTTTCCATTTTCCCCCCTCCCCAACTAACTGTGTTCAAACCCATCTCACAGGTTTACCAGTCAAGCATTGACCAATGGCAGGGGCTCTGAGAGCTTTAAGTCGAATTGTGACTTACCATTCAATGACATCTGTTCTTTTTTTCATGAGAACATGTGTTCCCATAGTCCTAACATTGATTAATTACATATTTTCAATCCACTTGCAGCTTTCCAATCGAAAGCAACTGTCCCTGTAGCAAGAAACAAGGCCCTATATCAGTAGCTTTCCATTAGGCTACCGTGATCAGAGCACACTGTAACGGTGATCACAGCTGCCTAATGGGAAGAGACCCTAGAAGGCTCATGTATAATAAAGATATGGTAGATTCTGTGAAGCTCCACATGGAAGTTTTGTGCCCACTTGCAGGTTTGAATGTATTCCCATAATTGCATTATTCATGTAGTTTACACTTTAGGGACTTTCATACACTCTGTGATTCTCTTGCTGCAGTATCTAGTGATGATTCCTTAGGCAGGTAGTAAAATTTATACCCAAAGATTAATTAGGTTTCTGGGGTCAAGGTTTAGGGTTTAGGGCATGCTTCGAGAAATCCTAATTACGTTAGAGTTTTAGCATCTTTGACCAGACATCTTTGCACATGCCAAACCAGCACACCAAGTCAGTGTTTTGTCCTGTGGAACTGTGTTGCAGGAACACTTGCAAACCAGGGAAAATAAGCAGATTTATTCAGACCAGTTAACAAATTCTTCTGCCATTGGATTTCTGGATCCATGTGCATAAGCAATACATTCGTCTTCTCCAGTTCATGTGCAATTACACCTACTGTCATCATCAACCAGTCAGAACCTGAAGTATTCATCTGCAATTGCACATGAAGTATTCATCTTCAGCACATTAATTGGAGAAGGTTCTTACCACTGGGACTGGGGGTATGCAATTGAAGAGTTTGCAGAATAGCTGCATACAAGTATTGCAGTTTAAGTAAACAATCATAGGTCAACAATCAGGGATATTCTGCAACTTCTAAATTGAAACTGCTTTGATCATCATCAGCTCCATTCTGAAGGTCAATGATAAATTGCATCAGATCATCAATGGGCCCCACATCATAATCAGCTTCTTCCTTTCTTGCTTTCTCAAAGGCACATAGCTCTTCTATGATCCTTTTGTCAACCTCAGGATGCAATATCATCATGTACACAAACCAAGAGATGGTGCTTGCAGATGTGTCACAATGAGAAAAGTGACCATGGTGTCCTGGAAGTCTGTGAAAGTCTCTTTACCACTATCTTCATTCAGCAGCAAGAGCCTGGTAAAAAAAAACCCTACTCACCATCACTGCCTGCTACAATACATGCATGCACTTAGAGCTCACAAATTCAGGCCAAGTTTGACAACCTTTATAGATTGTGAAATCACAAATATCACAATATATGACACCTTCACCTGAGCTTCACCAACAGCATGTTTTGCATCTCCACATTTTTGTAGAACAGCCACTTCTTGTTTCCTTGCACTGATCACATCATAGGTGCAATCATCAATCTGCCTTATACTCTTGGCCATAGTGGCCTCCACACCAACATTCAAGAACCTATTGAGCTTCCATAAAGGGCCAAAAAACCGGTGTGCACTTATGTCAATTGCATTCTTGAAAGTTTCCACAAAGAAGATGTCAGGAAGAGATGGCTCCAATGTGCCCACTCCAATCCCAAAACAGACTCGACGAATTCTATCCATTGTGACTCTCAACAATAGCTCCTACAAGACAAAAACCAAAGAACAAGCAAGGATCAGAACTATGTTCTTCACTACATAGAAGACTAAAGAGAATAAAGTGAGCACATAATTTAAGCTTTGAGGACTAGTGCTGGTGATTGCAAAATGAAAAACTAATCCAGATCTGTGAATTTAACAGCAACAAGAAGCTCACCTGCATGTGTGTAGCATTCTGCACAGCAGCTACATGGGTAAGAATGACAGAAAGCTTCAAGGAGTAAGCCCTAAACACTTCAGTCCTGAAGTTGCACAAGATTTTGGAGGCAAATTCAAAGCTGGCAATCTTCCTTTGCTTGCACCACAATTCCTCATCCATATTGAAGATCCCATCTCCTAAAAGACTTTGGAAAATCTCTTGGAACAATTCCACCTTACCATCATCATCATTATAATGGACAAAATTTGAGAAGCCAAAACTTTGTTGAAGAAATCATTGGTTGAACTTGCAGATTACCTGTCATCTAGATTCTCTACGGGAGAACATACATTGTACATTCATATGTATGTTTGGGTAATTCAGGAAATTGCTCTTGAGGATGTGTTCCACATTTTCAGGGAGGACAGTGTAAGTGATGGTGACATCAGGAAGCTCCACCTCAAGGGTAGGAGAGTCTTTCATATAGGAGACAATTCAGTCATGCAACCTGTGATAGTTCCACAGAACCTCTACAACAGAACCCACAAGAGGCCAACAAATGGGCCCTCTTCTGCCCCTCTGCCTCCACAACTGCAGCACCACCCAGAAGGCAACAAAACTTTTGATAGTTGATGGTGATGGGGGAAAGGCTTTGTGGACAGTTAGCTTTGCTTTTTCTTTGATTTGTTTCTTGCAGGTTATGGGGTATGGTGTTGTTATTGTGACTTTGTATTTCAATGGTGTTTAGCGCTAATTTATGTATAGTAGTAGTTCTTGATGTGGAGATATATGGATGTGTGTGAGCTATCGTTGCATTGTTGTTTTGAGGATGTGAGTTATGGAGCGAGGAGCTTCACAATATATGTATGGCATTATGGATATGGATCGAAAAACAAAGCTGAGTTTTTTTTTCCCTTGGTTGATTGTGTGGGTTGTCTTGGGTCATAGTGATCATAGGTGAAAGTTTTAAGAGCATTAGAAAAACAGTGTGAGAAGAATGCCCTATTGTTGTTGATTGATTTGCTTTTGGAGTTATGTTTTTTCATTGCACCATAAGCTTTAGAAGAAAGACAACAGATGTAACCATAGTGTTTAGGGGTCACATTAAAGGAAATGATAAAGCACCCTAAACATAAAATTTAAAGAAATACAAAATTAAAAATTTGGTGGAAAATAATATAAAAAAATGTAACTTACAAGTTCATTACAGGTTTGTACAATGTAAACCAATAATATGAAAAAAGGTTAGTTCATGTCACAAACTCTAGTTGATAAAATGAAAAATAAATTGTTTAATGGATTGCATTATACATGTGTTTATGGTCGAAAATGGGATGGCAAAAAGGGGAGATGAAAACTTATTTAAATCCTTCTATAGAAGCTTAATATGAAAGGGACCTTTTTTTTTAAAATGTTCATGTGGACGACAAATGGTCGACAATTAATGAATTTGGTTTAAGAGCTATGATTTTAAGGGATCTAGATGGGGTATAAGAAACCACTTCAATCATAACCATTTTTTAAAATTCATTATATGATAAATGATAACTTCAGTTGATGTTCATTTTTTTAGATGAACTTGTATGATAATATTTTTAATTATGTATTTTTGGGGGGTTGCAAACCAGTGATTTTTTTTTTTTCAATTTTCTCATGTAGCACCATTGGCTAACATCCCAGGAAGGATTTAGCATTAAATGGCAACAGGACAGGCAAGGCAGTAGAATTTTTTTGTATTCGTGTTTTTATTTGGTGACCCACAATAGAAGGGCTTCTAAATCTGGCAAAACCAACTCAAAAGCACTACTTTTTTTTGGCAATTTTTTTCAAATTTTCAAAGAATCTGTGATAAAATATTCCTTTGAAATTTTTATTTTTCGCATTTTGGCAAAATTTGACCCCCAAAAAAAAAACGCTGGTGCAAACATAATAAAATAAAATAGTTTGATCGTCATTGGTAGTGCGGAGCTCAAATTCTAGTTTGAAATTTTGTTGCGGCGTTTAATGGTCAAGGAAGATTTGTGAAGGTGAAACAAAAGCTATCATGCTTTCGGAATTTCAGTGTTGATGGTTTTGCTTCTCATATATACCCATTTAAAGGTAGAAGGATTATGAGTAACAATTTCTTTCTATTGGCTTCTTGGTGCACCAAATTTTTGGGATCATGGATAGCCAAATAGAAACAAAATGTCTCTTTTCGATTATAAATGTTCTCATTTCACTTAGATGTTATCAGTTGGGGTTACAAAATATTAAGCACCTTGTCATGTTGATAAAGAATTGATCTCACAATCCTCACCATGGTTGCATGAATTTCAAGCATCAAACTATGGAGGAGTTTGTAGGCTTGGACGTAAATCTATATGAAACATTAGAGGATGAATTTGAGTAGGAGGTCTTAGATTTAAAAGATGATGGTGATGAAGAGTTTTGTAATTGGAACTAAGACATATTATGTTGTCAATTTTATCTTTGTTGTTTGTGATAGAAGTTTTCGTTTTGAGTTCAACATATGGGATTTGTCTCAAGGAATACATTGGGATATATTCAATGCATTTTCTAATTAATCAACTGCTTATGAGTCATTTGTCATATAACCACTTTATAACATAAATTCTAGAGGTTATTTCATCCTTAATTTTTTTAATAATAAATTTATTACAATGTATCTAGGAAAAGGGGGATATTATCTAATTGATAAACCTCCATCTCTTTCACTATTATTCTTCTGACTTTTTCAAAGTGAAGCTTAAATTGAAATTTAAAGATTTATTTAACTATTAAAGTACATTCTATAAATCCAAAGCTTTTTCCGATCACAAGGTTCTAAAATATATATATATATATATATATATATATATATATATATCCACCAAGTATCAAGAGAAAAAAGAAATTGGGCACTTTTTTTTGTTCTTGAAATGCCCCCTAAAAGTGAAATATGGAATCATCACAGGTTTAGGCTAGCCTATACCGAGTGGGCATTCTAGCTTTTGACACACCCCCAAAAAGTGAAGGAACAAAAAAAGTGAGTTTCTGAAACAGTTCTCATTTGTGTTTGAAGCTAACATTGCATCCAGAGTGAATCCACTACTTGTCTGCATTGTATATGGTGAAGGTTGCAACTAGTGTTGCCCGGATATATTGAAAATTTCAGATATGAATCCAGATAGTATCCTGATATGCATGTAGTCATATCTGGAATTTGGTTTTTTTTCAAAATTTATCCTTATACATATCTGGCATAAAATGGTCATGCAATAACCGGTGCTCATCCATATCTGGTGGGAATTGCTCATACCAGTATGCACATCCAAGCACTCTTGGATGGATATGCCCAGATATGCCCGGATATGCATAATATGAATATGCATATGCATATCAACACATAACTAGCACATTCTGGCATATAATTGGTTAGGGATTAGGGTTAGATCGAGATGGAGCTTGCAGCATTTAGGGTTTAATGTTTTACACTTTGTGGAGTGCAAAGTGCAAAAGTAGTATTGTTGGCAAAGCTCTCAGTGCAACATGCAAAGTACATGTCATTTATAAACCTTGGTTGGACTTTTGATTTGTGATTTTTTGCAACAAAATTTGAGTGTGAAGTGTCTTTAATATTCTTGTCTTCTCTACATGGTCTTCTTCTCTTCCATCCTCCTTGCTTCAAGTGCAACTCCTCAACAATGCATCGTTCTGCAATTTTTTTGTGAGGTGAGAGTGTGAACATGGTTTGAGGTATGATGTATGAACACTTTTTGTGAAGTGTGAGCATGTGAAGTCAAAGGTTCTTTCACAATTGTTGCAGTCTTAGAAGCCTTCTCTTTCATAGATTTTGTTGTATCATATGTCTTATCCTTGGTTGTTTACAATGTAGACCCAAGCCTTTCCTTGGCAACTCCTACAATTTCAAAGGCCTTCTCTTTTGCAGATCTTTCTATCTTCACTATTTTGATAGTAGATCCTACCTTCTCCTTAGCATCTCTTGTAGTCTCAAAAGCCTTATGTTTTGTTTCATCTATAGTTGAACCAACACTCTCTTTTGCTTCTGCAACTTTCTCTTGAGCATTTTCAGTAGTTTCATCAATCTTTTACTACACAATTCCAAAGAATTCAGCAACCTTTTACTTCAATTGTTCCAAAATTGAACTAGCACTAAAGTCATATTCCTCTTGAGCTTCATCTTTTCCAACTTCATCATCCTTGTGTGGCTTCTCATTTGATGTTCCCAAGGTTGAGGAAGTACGATCCTTAACTTGACCAACTTTTTCTTTTAGTAACTTGAATTGTCTTAAACACCTTCTAAGCAACAATGTCCTTTGTTTCACTTACCCTGTCATTTGTTGCTTTTTATGAGGTCGGAGGTCTCAAGTTGAAGGTTTGAGGTATGAGGTCATTGTGTCAAGTTTGAAGTGTAAATCTCTAATCATTCTGTTAGGTTTGAGGTTTGAGTCTCTAATCACTTTGTTAAGTTTGAGTTCATTGTGTCAAGCCAAAGGTCTGACAAAGTATGAGCTCTAAGCATCTAAATGGTCTCTTTGTGAAGTTTGAAGTTTAAGGTCAGAGCGTTTTTTTCTTTGGCTTTATTGTTTTGTTTGGTTTGTAACTATTTTCCAAAGCAAATGTATGCAGTAGTGGCAGTAGTGGATTTGTATGAAGATTCATGCCTTGGAACCAAAGTTCTCGCATTCTATGGCATAAACATGATGATCATCATCAAATTCTTCTTGATGCAAAGATTAAAGTTGGGTTCAAGTTCTTTGTGGAAAGATATATCTCGCATGTGCAGCTAGCTGAAGCCACCCAACCTGATCAAGGTAAGTATCCATCCATCCCATTTCTTGCCCCCCCAAAAAAAGACCCACATCCTCCCTCTTTCCTTCTTTCTGTGTGATCTTCTTTTATTACCAAGAGGACTCATATAAATGTGCAATCAAACTTCAATCTTCTTTTTCAGCTTGCAAGATGTTTACCAAGTTGAAGTTTTTAGGTTCTATGCTTGTTGCATCATCCTTGATCTTCCAAGCTCTTGATGTGCATGGATGATGGTGGAGCTTTCAACATGTGGAAAAAAACATATATGGTCTTGATTTAGTTGTTGTGGTGATTGCATCTGCTTGCTTATTATTTGTTTTGGTATGTTTTTACTTTGCAAACAATAATGTATGGCTATCACCAAGGAACATTTGCATTTGGGTTGTTAGCATGGATTTTGCATCTTGGGTTTTTGTTTTGGTTTTTTTTTGTTGAGAACAATAATGTCATCACCAAAGAACAATGATTCCTAGCTTGTGAATATGGTGGAATTTGTTTTGTTGTTTTTAAGGCTTTTTTGGGCTTTGTAAACATTAGTGAATGTTGTAATACGTAACAAAGCATTGGTTGATTATGTTATTGATTGATGAATATGGTTATTGTTATTGGGTTTTTTTTGGTTTTATAAATAACAAACAGTGTCGCAAAACCAATGATGATTTCTTTTATTTGAAATATTGATTGAATATGTTTGTTTGCTTTTCTTTTTTGTGTTATGTTTTGTTGTTCTAGAGACAACAATGTCACAGAAAAGCCTCTTTGATTACTTAAACAACCAACATGATCTTTCAAACCAAGCCTAACACCCAATTCTTGTCACCGAAATCACCTAGATTCTGTTGTTGATGGTTGATTGTTGCAACCCCACTTTGAGAATAGTGTGAGGTTGACACTCACACTCCCGAAAATGGGACTTGGGAGTCCTCCGGGACTCCTGAAAACTCAGAACGTGATTATAGGGGTCAAAACACCTCGCATTGAGGTGTTCTTTATACCATTGAAAAGGTCTTGAAGTGTAGATGTCCAAAATGGCCTCGCATGAGCCATTTGGACATATGAAACACAAGTTATGGTCGAAAGAAGGGTCAGGAGTCAAACTAGCAGTTTGACTCCCGACCACTAAAAGTCAAGAATCGACCTGATCCCAATGTGTGCAGGTGGAGTGTGACACACTGTTGGAAAGCTCTTAAGGAGAGCTACAAGTTTTCTTTAGACCTTGTCCCAATCGGAGGTTGGACCGAGAAGTTATGAACACCCAAAGTCCTAGGAGTCCAAACTGGGACAGTTTTGGGACTCCACTTTGGGAATCCCGGGAAAAAGTGCCATTTGGATGCAAGTGCGGCGAAAAGTCACAGAGAATATTATATGGGGGAAGGTGGTGGCTTCCCCTGAGTCTAGGTCATGGTGAGTCAAGTGAGTCCAAGGTTGCCCGTGGCTTGTCATAGCACCAAAAGTGCTCCAGAATGCGAACTGACCAACTTGTTGGTTGGTTTGATGCAGGCTTGAGTAACTAAGTAGTTTGTCCCTCTTCTTAGTCTAATCCCGAAATTTTCAACACGCCCCTCTTACCCCCCTTTAGTGCTGGAAACTAAGAGTGTGCTTCGAGTCCCCCGCATTTCCGCAACTTGAGGAACCTAGCCCCAACTTGGGCTAACTAGGGACTTAGGAGTGCGTCATTGATGCATTCATTGAAATTATCTTCCAATTGAAACGTTTGTAGCTTTGGTGGAGATTTTAGCAATTTGGTTTGTAGCAACACTTCTACATCAACAAGGTAAGTCTTTTAGACTTCATGTCTCTTCGATTTGTTTATTGTACATATTCAACTCTATTTTATACATGTGTCCATGAACCTTTTCTAAATGAATTGTGAGCTTCCATGCATCGCCTGGAAGTTTTTTTGTTTTTTTTGCATTTTATTGGTTTTTCAGGGTTAGGTTGTAGTTTGGTTTTACAGTAGTGAGCAATGGTTTAAAATGATGATGTGCAATTGGTTGAATCCATTGGTGGTATTGATGGAACACCACCAACATCAGATGTTCAAAGTGTGCATATGCATGGCTTTGTTGGTGCTAATTCTACTATTGTTGCTTCAAATCTTGTTATTAATGCCACTCCCTCAAATTTTGATATTGTTGTTTCAAATTTTGTTAAGGTTCAAATGTAGCAATTGGCAATTATACAAGCACAAGCTATAGCTTGGAAACCACATAGTTGAACCTCATTGTGTTGGGGTTTTTTTGCTGTAAATGAAAAATTACCTATGGATCTTGAAAAACTGTAAATGTTGTGGTGCATTATTTATAGAACAAAACAAGCTGGTGTTCTTAACTTATGCAAACGCTTTACTTTACAAAAAGGCCTTATTAAATACGGTAAAATTAATGGGATCACTCCCATGAAGACCCATGTTAAATATATGCATCCAAAGTTGGTTGCTCAAAGAAAGTTGGCCATTACTGAAGAACTTCTTGTTGTTGTTGCAAGTCATGGTCAATAGTCTGGGAAGAAGTGGTCTAGGCCATTTGGGTGTGTAATCACATCATATTTTGGTGCTACAAACCTTTATAAGAAGTCTAGTGAAGCACAACAATAGTTTCTTGAAGACTTAATCTTATATACTTGCAAGGGGTACATGCCCCTTTCCACTAGTGACAAATTTGGTTGAGGAGGTTGGTATTATGTTTCTACCCGCATGTTATTTTTTGTTTTTGGGCTATGTTTGTATAAGAAATGTTGCCTGCAATGGTAAAAAAAAACAATGCAATTACATGTGTTGCCAAGGCTTGTTGAAGTAACAACATTATCAACTAGTTTTGATCTTTGGATGTCTAGAGGTGGCATGGACACCTTTGCCTTGGTAATCAATTACTTGAATGAATCTTGAATGCCCCAACATGTTACCATTGGTTTATTTGAAGTTCATGACCACTAGGCTTTCCATGGCCGGTCAATTGCATTCATTACTTGAAAAGTATGATCTAATGCATCGGATGATTGCCTTTGTGGAAAATGAAGGCAACAATTTGATGTTTATGGCAATAGCATATGTTCCATTGTTGATTGTCACCCTTTGAAACTTTAACGGGTTTATGAAGGTATGTGTTTTGGTCACATTATGTCTAAAGCCTACCAGTATGCTACTAATGATGAAAAATTGATTACAAGTCTGAAACAAGTCAATGTGAAGGCTACCCAAGGGAACTTATAAAAGACAATCACATGGACAAAAAAATCGAGAAAGGGAAGGTAGGAATGAAAAAAGGTATGTGTTGAAAGGGGGTTGTGGCCTGGAAAACTTAAGACCCCAATGAAGAAAAGATTTGCTAATAAGGTAATCATGTTTGAAGAGGTAGTAGAATTCAAAGAGCCCATTCTTTTGTTTTATGGGTGACAAAAAACAATTATTTTGCATCAAAGGGTTCCTAAGGCTAAGGTATGGGCAATTGCGGAAACACTCACATTTGTTTTGAATCGTGTTGTCATTGCATGTGTGATGAACCAGTCATGAGAGCACTAGCTACTATTTGATGTTCTTAATACATGTATCAATTTGACACTGATTTTGGAAGTTGAAGTTGGACAAGCTACTTATGTTTTTGATGTTTTGGATGCATTTGATGCTGAGCTTATCATCTTTCAAAACAACATGCAAGCAAAAGTTGTTAAGGTCATCAAACCTTTTCTACAATTTTTGCAAACCTATGATTCACATCAAGTGCATAATATGTTCGCCCTTATGTTTAATCCTAGGTTCAAGTCTTTGAAGGTTGTGGAAAACTATGTGGGACGTGGGGCTTGTATTCATCTTGCTTCAGAGTATGATGCCAATGAAGTAATCCCTTTTCTAATGATTATGTTTGAGGTATTAAACCTTACTGTCCAAGCATGTGCAATAAAAGTTGTTGGATTTGTTGCTAAATTTGGTGACTCTATTGAAAAAGACAATAATATATTTGGTGTGGGCGCATCTATGGAAGAGTCATCACATGCACTTGTTGTTGGGGAACTATCCTTGTTCAAGAGGTTATTAGTATCCCCTATTACATGTGTTGATCCTTTAGTTTAGTGGTAGATTCATGAAAATCAATTTTTAAATGTTAACCTCCTTGCTAAACAAATATTGGGAATTCCAAGATCACATATTGAAATTGAACAGGTGTCTAGTCTTGCTAGTGTGTTGACAACTTTGAGACTCTGTAGGTTATAGGTAGATAATTTAAACCGAATCATCACTGTGGTGAAGAAATGGTTTGATGATCCTTGTTTGAATTATTCACAACATAAGGATTTGACAGACTTTTTGAAAGTTGAATCTGTATTGGTTGAAGACAATTATGATTTGATTAAGGAATCAAATTATTTTAAGCAATTGGAATTGGATAAATATTAATTTGGAATTAGCAAGGTGAACTTAAAAATTATTGTTGTTTTTGGGATTACAAAACTTGAATTTTTCACTTTGCATTTCATTTGAACTAACAATTTGATCTCTTTATTCATGCAAAGGTTACTTGTGGGGTGAAAGCACGGTTAGGTGTCTCAAAAGTGGCATTTGATAGTTCATAATCAAACACTAGCAATTGTTTTACAATTTTAACAATTATCGAACCATAAATCCTATAATTATCCCTTATTCAATCATAAATATTAATAAGCCAACGTATGAATATGCCTAAACATGTGATTGATAAAAAAATCCATGGAAAAGATTTAAAAATTTAATGTGAAGGGGATTCCCAAGGATCGAATTTATAACAATCACATCATTTAAAAATTTTAAAAATTAAAAATATATATAGTAGGAAATTTTCAATGCACTTCACTAATTCATTCTTCATTTGATGATGCTTTATTTTTAAAATTTTATTGACACTATGTTGACATAGTTTTTGAATCCACATTTTTCATTTTTTCTATGTGATAGGCATAATGTTATCATTTCAAAAGTTCATCACAAGTCTATAATCTTTTTAGAATTCATCCAATTTTTTTATGATGATTGCCATTAAAGTCTATGATAATTAAAATTTTAATAATATTAATTTTGAATATAGCTTTAGATTTTACATTTGTATGTAATACAGAATAATTAAAAGTGTGATAATCCAAACAATCCCCCCTTTCATGCTTCCATCCTTTGCAGCACATCAACAATAGGGATGGCTTCTATTGTGTTGGGTGTGTTTGTGGGTTAGGTGGGGTGTGATTGGGGCAAGAAACTTGTGTTACATTGAGCAAGGTTTTTTAAAAAACCGGGGTTCAACTCCCCCACAAGTTATTGGTTTTTGAGATATTTTCTAATGCTCTAGTGGGGTAGGGTATATAACAAAATTAATTCCAAAAGTCAGGACGTATTCCTAACCTTTATACACATCCAGTGATTAGTGTGAATTTGAAAACTGAAAATTGAATATGCACCAAAATGAAAAATAAAAATAAAATACATATCCATCTTGTCAACTATATTTCTAACGTTTTTTTGTGCATATTCTTGGGTTATAATTTTTTGAGAATATTTCATATAGATAACCTGAGAAATGCCTCAAATCCCCATATCTGGGCAACACTGGTAGCAACCCTAATCCTCACCTAAAAATGCCAACCTATTTTGGTGTTGCATAGCCACCAAATCCATTCCCTTTTTTTCAAGCACAATGAACAGGGACACAGTCTGATGAACTTTACTCTAAGCACTGCTCTGAGGGAACTACAAAAACAAAATCAGAAAGGCAAAATAAAACCTAAGGACCTGTTGTACATTACACATTACACCAGGATACTTCTTGGCCTCCTGAAACTCATGTTTTCTGTGAGCACCACACATGAATTAGATCACCCTAAGGGAAACAAGACAAAGGATGAAGTCAGGACAACAACCCTTGCTTTTAGAATGCTTACAACAGACATCATTCTAAAGCATCAAGAAGTCAGATCATAATTGTGGAGATGACTGTCCTTTCATGACATTGATCAACAAAATTCGGAGATATTCATTCTCATGATACATTCAGGAATGAGCTTGTGGAATCTCCCTGCCACATCTCACCACATCTCACAGTACTTGCACAGTTTCTCTTGATCTAAATAGCTTGGTTTCAACACATTCATTCATTCAGTATACAGGTTGCCATCCAACCATAAGTCCCACCACTGGAGATGTTCCTACTTCAAAGTCAAATCACACTAACCTCTGGAAGACTAATTTTTTCAGATTACCGCTTTGTGCTTTTTGCTTTTGCAATTTTCTTCTTCTTTTTCTTCAGAGCTTTGGGCACCTTCACCTTGCGTGCTTCTCGCTGCTCTGCCTTTACCTTCTTCTTATTTTCCTTCCGAGCCATTCGAATAGCTTCCTTTTTGGACCCACCAACTGCATTATCAGGATCTGCTTCAGCTTGATGTTCATCATCTTCATCATCCCCACTGGTACCTTCATCACTACTACTCTCTGAGCTATCCTCATCCTCTTCAACATCATCATCTTCCAAACCCTTGAAGTTTGCAACCCCAGACAATTCTGCAGTCCTCAGGGGTGTGATATCTGCTGATGATGGTTCACCAGTGACAGAAGGGAGGGTTTCATGTGAAGAAGACTGCTCTTGAGCTGCAGTAGACTCTTCCAAGAACGTGGGGCCTTTGCGCACACCTGAAAGATCTGCTTTCAGTCCTGTAATCGTTTGGTAATAGATGCCTTCAGTATCTTTCCCACTTGAAATGCGCGTCATATCACCTTCATAATCTTTAACCTGATCCAATGTCTTTGGGATATATGACTGCACAAGTACAGCATTCAAATATTAAGACATCTGGTACACAAATCCAGGAGTTGTCCACACAAACCAAGGAGCATAACTGGTTCTGATACCATCTTTTCTAAAGAGAACCTTTCAAACTAGGCAGAGCCAGTGTCACTAAGAGACAACTATGCCATAGATATTGATTCTAGGAGATGGGTTCCATTTGGTTGTAAAACTGGGACCCTGGGACATTGATCATCCCAGTACATTCTCTGACCCAAAGGTATTATACTTCGGACTCAGGATAATATCTGGTGTGTTAGCCCTGGCTTCCCCACAGCTATCTTGTTACAGCTAATACAACAAAGTCAAATGGTCGCATGAATTCACAGCTTACAAATAGTTTCCTGTCCATCTATCAAAACAACTCCTAACCACTGCTGTAGATGCAAAATACACGAACAGCAGATGAAGAAACCTATGGCGAATAATATGGTACAAACCTGAATGAAAACAGCCTCTGCCACCTGCTCTTCCACAGAAGGCTCCACTGCTCGGTTCATTATCCTCTCTTGTACCTGATAAGCAATTAGCCAAAGCACAAATCCAGCACAGCTGTAATGCTTTCCAAGTGCTGAAGGATGCAAAATATTATCCATTAGTAGGTTTGAGACTAAAATCTGACAAAAAGATGGAACTGTATCTGATGCCAGATGGAGATGGGATTGATCTCTTAATGGATACCAAGCTGTCACCAGATCTAGGGGTCATACCTTTTCAAGGTACTCATCAACTTGGTTCTCAGCAAGTGATGGCTCCACCACAAAATCAAAAAGCTCCCTCACACTCATTGCTGCCACATTGTTTTTCCTAAAAAAGTCCTGTTAAGAAACATGTGTCAGTTGTAGTCTTCTTTACCTGAGTAGACAGGAGAAACCACAATCAAAGTCCCAATGTCAGAAACAAAATGGTAGAACTAAGCAAAGTGGCAAAGTAGGTCACTTGAAATAGGGATAAAGAGGGAAAAAGGATATCCCCCATAAGAATCAAGAAATCTCCATCCTCACAATTAAGAAAAGGCAAAGCAAGGTTAACACTTCTTCAACCAGCCACAGAGAATTCCAAAGAAGGAAAGACAAAAACAGAGAACAAAGGACCATGAAACAAAAACATGAAAGCAGTATGAACAACAGTGCCAGTCTCACCCTGTTCAGGGACCATCAACAGTAGCATGCACGATAGTGACTTCTCTATCACAACTTTCCCACTGACTTCATCAGCTCCCTAAAGTGGGTAAAGGCCAGTGAAAACACTAACCTGTGTAGCAAGTTTCTGCGGAATGAGACTGACCATATGAGAGACAAAGAACTTTTTACAACTACAAAGCCTTAAAAACCTGTAAAATTGACTATTGATAACTCCCAACTTAGCAGTAATTGAGATATTGGAATGTACATGAGGCATGCGAATTATTTCAATACTTGCATAGTCTGGTTGAGAACGTTTGTAAAAGATATCACAGGATATACCTTGAGGACTTTGATTCACAGTTAGAGCCTAGAAGTTACAAGAGAAGCCTTTAGAAGTACAATTCACCTCACAAGATGAAAAAAGAGGCAAAAAAGAAGCAGGTTAAGACTCTGCTTACTGTAACATGCAGGCAGTCTTCTCTCAAAAAGTCTAGTGCACGTGGATGGTCCAACTCCACTGACTGTGACACATCTATAATGTACAAATGACCCTGTCATTTGCAACACACAAACAAGGTCAGAGAGAGATAGCAGCATGCATATGTGAGCCACATTGTGATCAACTCCAATCCATGTAATGCAACCTCATCAGCAGAATCAAGATACACTAGGCAGAAATGTTGCACGACTACATCTTCTGAGACAACAGTAACTTATAAGATTGATGAAGTTGCAGAGAAATCTCCACAACAACAATTAAAGGTAACACGACAATGACTTATAAGTAACTTATAAGTACAGCAATTGCAATTGAGACATCCATAGTACTGGGAACCAGGCCAACATGAGGGTCTGACCTCTCCAAGATTCATTGAAAGTAAAGCCATCTATCTAGTATGGGCTGACAAGGAACATTGACAATCTGACAACAAAATGTAGCATAAGGTAGAATGTCTTTGGTGCTATTACAGATGAAAGCTTTGTGTATGCACCACTGTTATCAGGTGAGAGAGACCTCATAATAGAGGATATTGTATTCACTCAGATCACTATGCACAAGCTTGCACTTTTGGTACATCTTACGCATTATCAGCACCATCTGCACCATATCAACCCACAAGAACCAAGTTACCTTCCCTTTGCTTAGATGATTCACAAACAGAGGCATCTTGCCAATAGAGCCAAACTCTTCATGAAACTAACTGATGTTGCCCCCAATTTCAGAGCATGTTTCACAAATGAACCAGCAGGCACATGCCTCACCTCGACATAGCATTCACACATCTTGGACTGAGAGATGGAAGCATCTTTCAGACGTGGGGCAGCCCACCCATCCTTCCCTGCCAGTGTATAACATCCCAGTTTCAGCGAATAAGGTCATCCAGTTCATCCAAGACCTGATAAAACCATGATGGCTCTAAGTTGCTCAAAATCCCTGTAAAAGGATCAATCTGGCAACCAAAGAATTACCACTCCACAATTGGAGCATTAGCCAGAGAAGTCAACTTGTTCAAAATAACAAAGACTATAATTTGGGAAAGACTTCTTAGAGAGAGAGAGAGATGGGGGCACACCAATGAAGGACATGACTAACACATGAAGCCGTAGAAGAATTGGAGTTGGGCTCCTAATCCCAGCAGAATTCAACCTGCACCAAATCAAACCTCACAATTCGAAATCCATCCCTTGGTACTCTTCAAGACACACACATCTGACCCATAAGTAACTGCCAAAGCTCACTGTTTAACTTGCTATGACTTACCAGATTTTACATGCAGTATAGCTGGATGCAAAATAAAGTAATGGCATTCCTAAACCACATTTGTACAGCCTGGGAAAACTGAAGGCTACCAATGGCAGAGCGACCATCTGGCTGACAGCATGATGTTCTGAAACCTGTAGCTATCAAACTAAGAATTTGATCACAGAACCAATTCACAGAAGAAAGACCAAGTGAACCTTGAGAGGTTCCGCATCTCCTTTTCTGCCCAGGTTTTCACCATCTTTCGAGGATTGTGCTTACTGTACCCATGTCGAAATCGAAAGTCTCCTTGTACATATCTTTCTCGATCTCTACACATACCACAACACACCACATTAGAGTGAGAAAAGAAATACAAGTGCACTGTTTCCTTTTTCTTCCATAGAGAAGACTACTTAGGTTTCTCAAACTGGTTTCCACAGCTAATTGCCTCAGAAAATGACCCTTACTAAGAAGTGAAAATCAGAAGTAGATGTACATAACTCTCATGAGAGTCAAGAAATCTCCGTACTCACAGTTAGGAGAGCCAGAACAAGGTTCAAAACTTTTCCGAAGTCAAAAAAAGACTTCCAGATAGACTGAACAACTGGGGAGAAGAAACATAGAAGGAGCAAACATGAACAAATAACAATAACCGTGCCAGTGTGAAAAAAATGACAGACTCTCACTTGTTCAGGGACAATCAACAGTAACATGTATGATAGTGATCAATCTATCACAACGTACCCACAGACTTCACCATTTCCCTACAGTGGGTATAAGCCAGTGTAACCACTAGCCTGTGTACTGAGTTTCTGTCGCAGGTCCAGAAGCAACAGGAAGACTCAGCCATGATACTGACTAGCATGTACAACAAAAGAAGGGGAAAAACTTAGAGAAAAACAAACGGAATCAAAAAAGACAAAAGAGTATGCACAATAAGAAGAATATTACACTATAACAGATTAAAGGGAAAAAAGAAAACAAGTAGCAGAGATATACTTGAAGACAAGAATAGAAGTCTTGTACACTTTAACTGCTAGTGCATCTCCTTTAGCTGTAGTTGCATAGTAAACATTTGCCTGCAAAATACCACATCTGTTAATCAGTTTATGTCCTGCACACATCAAGACTTGCTAATTCAGACTCACCTTGTCATTGCTAAGCCTAAATCACCTGTCGAGCAATGCTCAATGTTCATAAAGCATATAGAACATCCAACTTGAGCATATCCTATTGAACCTTCACAAGGTGAAAGGTTCTGTGAATGCTTCAAAGACAATTCACGCTTGGGGATCCCTTTTATGAAAAGTGTGAAGGAGACTTTGATTTAAGTCTTCATCGAGATGGCACCTTCCATCTCTGGCCTAACAGCTCAAACAAACAGGTCCCTACAAAAAGCATAAGGTTTGCTGACTGCACAGGTGCATCAATTAGCACAAGCAAGGAAAGACATAGGAAGATATACTCTTAGATAATCAGACGGTTGGAGATTGGATGCACAGGCAACCCTAAGATAAGCTCCAGGTAAGAACCAAAATTCAGGACAATGTGTAGAAGAGGTTCACCCAGCCCCTTCCACACAATAAAACAGGTACAGAAAGCAGAAAAAACTAATGAATCTTACTTCCTTGCCAGTTGAAATGCAGCCATTGATTTCTTGGAATACACCCCGATTCAGCATTTTAAAGAGAACCATTCGGGTACGAGGATCAAGGGCCTGTACAATAAACAGGTAATTTACAAACCGCAGTTTAATATACCAATCCAAAATCACATCAAGTAGGCTGTCCTATCCTCAAATGTAAGGAGCCCTGGTGGCAATGCTTAATTTCAAGTACTCCAGACTCAACAGACACAATGTTCACTTGCTGGATATTCAGTTGTTGGTGACAGCCAACTTTTGGGCAGCTAAATCATACCTGCTCAACTGTGGCTCGATCTGCTTTTTCTTTCGTTTGAGTGGTGCCTTCTGCCTGCCGTCGCATATTGTCACGCACAGATGTGGTCACAGAATTTGACATCCCAACTTGCCTATAGCCCAACCATTCCTGCACCAAGAGAAAGTGATTCACCTTCATAATTAAGTACTAACAATCACACCAAACAGCCTGTGATGGACTCTCGATGCTGTGGGAGTAAAAGATAATACACTATGTAAAATTCTCAGCAAGAGATACTTCCAGGAAAGCATTGTAAAAGTTCAACAACCTAAGAGCTCTGTTTTCCCTTGAAACATGTAGAGCCCAGTACTCAGAAGCTCCTACAACATGGAGCTTAAAAACTTCAATTGCATAGCACTGGTGACAGTTTGTTCTTCAGCAGCACACATCAGTACAGAAGATGTGGCACAAGCAAAGCCCTTCAATTCCAGGAATAAACTAGAAGTCTATCTGAGAAATGAGTCTTCATGGGTGGAAAAGATGCACTAGGTGGCAAAGACAAGTAGTAGATCACATTGACAGAAAACCAACAATAAAGACTTTTAACACTAGCCAAACTGCCAAATGACTGAGAGTATCTTTGCTACACTGAAGGTACTGATTCCTTCAGGAAGTGAAATCTACATGGTTCCAACATAACTTCATTAGTACTGAGAACTTCTGGATCCTTACAAGATGTTCAGAAGAGTAACAGTTAATCAATACAATGCATTCAGAAATTAAAAATTGATAAATCTTTTTGAAATTGTTCACCGCTTTTGTTGGATTATTCAGGAATGAGGACCAGAAGGACCCCATAAATTTAACTGAATGTCCATTGCTCTGGCAATTTTTTCTTCAGCAAGGCTCATCGGCAAAGCCTACTCTCACTGCTTTTTTAAGTGCCATTTTTTTTGTCAAACATGCTGTAAGAAAACCAGAACCTCTTGCAAAAATGGAGAAAGACCATTGACTCCAACATAACCTAGAATATGGAACAAACACTAATCAATCCTTACCATTTCCTTCCAGAAATTCTTCAGAGGAATCCATAAAACATACTACTTCAGCTTGTAGAAGAAAACAGTCTCTCTTGATCCATTCATGGACCAAAGACTAGATGGATATGGCAGCTTATTCTTCAGCAAGTCTCATTAGCACAGCCTACACTTACTGCTTTTGTAAGTGCATGCTGAAGCACTCTCTCCTACAACACACTACCCAGAGAATGGAGATGCATAAGAACCTAGCACTGGAATAAAGCACAGAAGTCACAACAACTCCTGAGAATCTTTCAAACACGGCTCAGCAGCCAGAACTAGAACACCTCATCAATTCTATATGTCTGGGCTACGTGTTACACCCCTTGGTTTAGGCTAGTTTCTCAAAGAGAACAGTGAAAAACTATCATGTGTCTGTTCTTTATGCAGCTGCTTTCACAATAAAGCTCATTTGCTAAGCCTTCAGTCATTGCTTCTGTAAGTGCCTAACAAATCAGACACTACACCTACAAATGCAAGAACAGTCAGAGAATCTAAGCTCCAAATAACCAGAGAGTACACAAAAGCAGCACACTGACTCCAATCCACATGTCTCTCACACATTGGAGATATGTGAGAACAGCCATCCTCATTCAGTGCCCAGTTAAGAAGGGTAACCACCATTATCACTAGAACTAACACCATCAGTTCTCAACTCACAATTCGCTTTGCAATTACAGGTCCATTCCAAACTCCTTACTTGCAACATACAGTGTTGAGGCACAGTGATTTCCAAAGCTCTTATATCACAACTTAGGAGAACTGAAGAACTAGATCGACACAGAGATCCAAAGAATGGAGCAACATCATACATGCAACATAGAGAGATCTTTTACCTCTAACGGAGCTGCATTAATGTGTCCGCTGTATTTTTGGTGCTGGTTGGTGCGGGGTTGCAAGAAGCTCCCAGCAGTCGCTCCGCAACTGTGAAGGTTATGTGCACCGCCATGTGCATTCGGGCGGTTATGTGAAGAAAACCCACCACCATAGCCTGCTGTAGTGCCCTGGCCACTCCCCCTTGCCCGCAAATCTGCACCAAAGAGGGAATATTCAAACAATCTCATCCATGTAAAAATCGCAGAGGAAAGCTTAAGGTTATCACCAGATTTCAAAACTGACAGATGCTAGCTCTAAGACAAAACTCCCAGACAACATGAGCTCGGAAGCTCCTTAAGTGAAAAAGCATGGACACTGACACGAGCAACGCAGCCAGCAGAATTTGAAGCAGACTCTATCTCCTTCCGACACCTAGCCTCACTTCTGATACTATCTCTGTCAGAACAAGAACCACTCTCGCTTTCTGCAACTTGCAAGAGGTTGAGAGAGCAAACCATCGTGGAAGTCAAGCCACTCCAGAGCTCCCAGGACCTCCAAATCCTCATCATCCTCATCCTGATCGTCCTCATCCTCCTCCTCCTCCTCACCCGCATCGCCTTCCCCATCTCCAAGATGAGCTTCTTCAATCAAGGCGAACCCATTCTGTTTCCCATCATTCACTTCTTCCTTCTCTACTTGCTGTGTCGATGACCGCGCCTCTGCCTTCTCCTCGACTTGATGATTCTCCTCCCGTCTGTGCAGCAATGGTGCTGTTTCAAACACAGCCGCTGCCATCGCTCCCGCCAATCGTCTGCGCTAAACCCCATATACACACCGCGCCTCAAAACATAACCAAGGACAGAGGAACTCCAAACCCCCTAAAACCCTAAACGGGAAGCCCTAACCCTAACCCTAATGAAGAAGAACCCTCTTCCGTTGTTCGTCGTCGTCCTCCTCTTCTGCCGTGCGTTGTTCTTTGATCCAGAAACTTCTCAATTCTGGTCGATGCAGCAAAAGGAGCATCACTGGGAAGAGTTGCGGAGACGTTTTAAGTAGTTTATCTCATTCCCCGCATTGGATTGATCACCCATTTGGGTTAGAGTTTGAAGAATGGTGAGGGAAGGAGAAGGAGAGGAGGAAGGGATTGTGGAGCAACAAAGGCCAAGCTTCGTACAGGATTTCAAGGAAGCTGGATTGGTGAATGCATGCGAGAAGCAATGGCACAGAACAGTGACACACATGAATGCCTATCCATATGTGTGGGCTTCATATTTCGTCGTTTACGGTACGTGTGGAAATTCTTTCTCTTACTTCCTCGTTGTCATCCATCTTCGGGGATCTCTTCTTTTTCTTAGATGCAGCAATTTTTTATTGCCTCTCCATCTACGCCTCTCCTCTAAACACTCGATTTTTGTCACCTCATGGAGATTGATTTGCAGCTGAAGTTTTTGGAACCTCTGAAATCTGCAAAAAGAATCATTATGATGAAGTAACAGAGGCACGAAAAGTATGGTGCAGGAGGATTCGGAATATACTTTGCCTATCAGTGGCGGCAGCTGCGTAAAGCGGAGAACCACGTCCTACGTCTGCAACGGGAGCTTCTAAACAAAATGCAACAGGAAGAGGATGCTGTCAATCAAGCTCTGAGAGAAAGCCAGCAAACACCTTCAACACCTTCACCACAGCTTCAGCCTAACTCTACTCCACCTCCTAGAGCTGCTGCAAATCAACATGAGACAAAGAAGGCAGCTGTCAAGGCTTAAGAGAGACGTTCCTTCTTTCTCATTGTTTTGTGTAGCATATATCCTGCTACGGTACTTTGCTCCAGCAATACAATCTGATTTTGTGTCCGTCGCTATGGTTTCCAGAGAAGCAAAGCATTCATTCTATAGTTCAGTGCCAGTAATGATAGCTGATGAAACCATAGATTAACAGGCATACATTTACCTTGTGGCTTTCAGAACCATTCCTGTTCCTCATAGCCCAGGAGGTTTGCAGCTCAAAAACTGCAACTCTTGCAAACACTTCAGAAAGCTCTTCTGTCTGAGCTTAAGCTTGATGCAAAAACATTCAAATCCAAATTGAAAGAGCTTTTACAAAGCTCCCTAGAAGTTCAATCCTTTGTCTTGGGTGATCCCAGAACACTGTTTGTAGTTCCAAATCACAGGGATCAAAGCATTTGATTGATCAACAATAATGAGATACAAAAGTAACATGCAGCTTTAGTATAGATTGCAGTGTAATAGACTGAGAGTTGTGCTTTCTGGTTTCAACTGTATGATCTTTGCAGTAAGATTTCTCACTTCCAAGAGGTCTCAAACGAGAAGAAGTAACCCAAATCCATCACTCTCCACCTTGCTTCTGACATCGTCCAAGATTTGTTGAAACTCTAGAACAGTGCAGGAAATTGTCTGATGAATTCGCAAGTCTTCTAGCCATGTGGTCTGTTCTTCATCCTTGTCCTGATTGTTGCCCATGCATTGGAACTGGTAAGCCTGAAACAATTATGCATTATAACTTAGGGTGGCATGACATTTTTGTATCAATCCACTTGTTTTAAATTTGAAATCTAATTATGAGATTTGTAGATTTTGGGATCCTCTTATGCCATGTTGCACACAATATCCCCATCCACTACAAATGGATTACATTTATCATAAACAAAATGAACAATACCTTCATCTAAGAAGGTTAGCACATTATGTAGACATGATAGAACATTTAAGCAATACTTTCATGAATTCAGGTTGAAGCTCATTATTAAATGATTGATTATGTAGTAGTCTCATTATCTTTATCATGAAATAGTCACACAATAACTTTTAAGGAGATATTATATTTGAATACTTATATATAAGTAAATTGCCTGCTTTCATGAAATGACGCTTTGGTGCATAAACCAATTTCTCTATGTAAGTATTGCAAATTTTTCATTTTTATTGTCAATGTTGAGTTTTTCATAAAGCCCTTGAAATTGCAATACCCATGTTATTAACCAACCCATGTTAAAAGTGCAATTTGACCACCTTTGTAGGAAGGACTTGGGTTATTTGTAGTTCATATTTCCAATAGGTGCCCCATCTCAATAGGAGGGTACTATAAAAATTTGGTCCATTGTCATTCAAGTCTCATCACATCATGATTAGTCCCAAATATGTAATACTTTCATCCATCATTTCATCATTATAACGAGAAATAGTAGAAGCAAAAAGAAAAAAATAAAAGAAAATTATGCAATATTTGCATCTAAAAAATAAAATGCTAATTACATTTTTTATGTTTTAAGTAATACCCCAACTCAACATGAAGGTATTGTGAAAACTTGGTCTATTGTCATTCAAATCTAACCACATCATGATTAATTTTAGGTATGCAATACCTTTGTCCATCGTTTTGCCATTATGATGGGAAATACTTTAAAAATTCAAAAATATAATAGAATTATGCAATACTTACATCTAAAACATAAAATGTCAGGTGGATTCCTTATGTTCTTGGTAATACCCAATTCAATATGAAGATATTATGAAAACTTGGTCCACTTCTCTTTTAGTTAATTTCTAGAATAAGAATTAAGTAGAAGTTTAATCAATAAGATATATAGGTTTTGCCAAGAAATAGAAGTTTAATCAAGAAAAAATATAATTTTAACCAAGATATATAAATTTAACAAAGAGAAAATATAAATTTAACCAAGAGATATAAGTTTAGCTAAGAAAAAAAAAAGTTTAACCAAGGAAAAAAAAAAAGTTTAACCAAGGAAAAATATAAATTTATCTAAGAAAAAATATAAGTTTAACCAAGAAAAACCATAAATTTATCCAAGAAAAAAATATAAGTTTAACCAAAAAGAAATATAAGTTTAACCAAGCAAAAATATAGGTTTAGTAAAGATATATAAATTTAGTCAAAAAAAAAAAAAGGTTTAGTCAAGAAATAAAAATTTAGTAAGTAAGATATATAAGTTTTGTCAAAAGACAAAAGTTTAACCAAGAAAAATATAAGTTTAGCCAGGAGAAGATAAAAGTTTTGCCAAGGTAAATAAAGGAGTAATTGTTAGTTTGTAGGTAGGGTTAAGATTTAAGTCAATAGGGTAGTAGCTAAGTGGATGGACAGTATGGAGGTCAGGGTTGAGAAAAAATTGGCAACAAAACAAAATGGTCAAAGGTCAGCAGCCAAAAAAGATTGACTATGGTACAATGTTGGTTAACGTAAGGTAAAGAGGCAGATGAAAAAGAGACGAATCATCCAGCCCATCCTATGGACAGAACGGTCAACTGGTGCAGTCATGGAGGCTGGTTCACTCCGGCCAGATTGGTGGTGGTTTGCAGGCTCCACTGTTCAGTAACAAAACCACTCATGGCAAAAAGTTAAAAATACATCAATATAATATCCTGTTAGTGGCCATATTAAATAAATCCAAGAAAAGCTAGTTTTGGACTCAGAGGCCTTGATTTAGCCTACTGATGGGATATTTAAAATATTTAGAATTCAAATTAATTTTGGGGTTTTTCCCATGTTACCAGTGTAGGTGCTCATTTGTCGAAGGTGGCTACCCTCTAGAACAGGCCCTGGTAAGTAGACCCCTGTCACTTCTTGTGGAACGTAAAGCACTGCCTGGATTTTTTCCTTTGTATTTTCATCTCCCATTACCTGCCTAAAAGAAACCAGCAAGTGGGATCTTCTGCGGTGGAAGGTACCAGCCAGCCTGTCACTATTTCTAAAAAGTGAAAAAATCTCAGCTCTGTTTTAAGTAGGAAAAGGACCAGAGTACATGCCCTTCTCCTATACATGTTGTATTCCAATAGTGGAACATGCGCATGGATAAATGTTCATGGAAATCATCACATGTAGTAGTGATTCTGGTAATGTGACTCCTAATTTCTAGCTGCATTTGGTCACAGAATCTCTCTAATCCTTCCTTCTTGAATCCTAAGGTTTTTTACATGTCTTGGAAGTACCCTAGTGTTGTAATTGAGCTTGCTGTTTGTTCACTGTTTCATTCTCCACAAGAAAGTTGTCCAAGGTCATCCCTGAACCTACAATAATACCCTATTGTTGTTGCTGTTGTGCAAAAACACTCATCAGTTTTGGTTTCATTTCCTCATATATTGCTTATATACTTACTTACAGTCATAGCAAGCTTATGACATGTTGTCGAATTTCTGTTGGAAATTGGACTATTGTCAGTGGATGCAGGGAAGGTGATACACAAGATTTCCACAGATTACTGGCTCTCGTGTGGATGCCAAACTTAAATTGATGATGATTACTTTGTTGACATTGGGGTGATCAATTTTGGGATACTAGTTGTTCAGTCGCCACAAACCTCAGGATTAAAGCCTGGAGCTCAACATTAAGCCAACAATTACTTTTTTCTTGGAATTGGGGTTTTCTACATAAGAGATCACAACTATTGTTTGTCAGCTCCCACAACTGCTTGGTCTGAATGTGGAGGAAAAGTATCCACTCAAAGTTGGACTACTTCTTGAGATTGGACAAATTAAGGTCAGAATTGGTTGATTTTCCTAAGTATTTTGGGTATAGCTTAGCGAAAAGCATCAAGCCTATGTGTGAAATCCTGTAATTGAATGGGCTTTTGTGGATGCTGAACCGCATACTAAGCACTACAGAAACTGCATTTAGGAAGATGTTAGAGAAAGACTCTACACATGGCATGGAATCATTGCTTAGGAAATTAGACCCCTAATGAGCAGTTTCATCCCTTACCTTAAGTACTTTACAAACATCTCTAGTATAATACCTTGTCTGGCTCACCGTTCTACAGTGGTAGCTCACCATTCTGTAGAATGGTGGCCTGCCTTTGTCATCTCAGGTGGAGTTACATACATCTCCTGATCTGAAAATTTCAAGTTTCTAATTTTTTACAGATTTTTTGAGTTATGTGTGTTATGTCAATCTGGAGACGTGAGTACCATGTACAACAGAATCTGAAGTCACCCATTTGTAAACTAAGTGAATGGTCTAGGTGGGTGTTTCTTCTTCACTACCTGGCAATATAGCCTCGTAGTACAACTATTCTACAGTTGTCTTGAGAAATGCAGATTCTTACCTTCAATTATAAATGGTCGATGGCAGTAGCTGGTGATTCCACCTGTTTCTTACAGCTTGATGTTTCCCCCTGTCTGCTGGCTCTTGGCACCAAACCCAGCCAGCTCAACCAATGCAATATTATAATGGCTTTTTTAAAGCTCTTGTTGTACAACCTTGTACAGCCAATCCTGAATGGCTAAGACAATGAAGCAAAACCTGGTCCTTGAAACAATTGATCTTTGCTGTGAGTTTCTATGTTACGAAAAGCAAGCAAATCAGATTGATTGCAACAAAAAAAGTACTTACTGTACTAGAACCAGCAAAGAGGAGTTCATTGAAAGAGTAAAATATTATCAAACTTTGGTTGATTGTGCAGAGAAGCCAGCAATGCTTTGGAGGACCAAAGATCTTTTTTATTTCTGACGAATAGATGGATGGACACCAACCCATGCTTTACACTAAAACATTTCTCTTTGTAATTTCCTTGGTAATAAGTCCGTCATAGCAAATCTTGTGGGCCACATCCACAAGAGTTTGATTAGAAGAGAGCTCAAAATGTAACAACACCACCTTGTGCATGTGTGCGTTTGGCAAATCTTGGAGACATAACTTTTTTGAGGTGGAACCACATGAGTTTCTCATGTTATTCCAACATTACCTCTAAGTTTGTGAAGCAACATTCTCAAGGCAGCTGGATGCAAAGGAGGGCCCATCATGTGGTGACTAGTAGCCCTTTGGAGGAACAAGAGGCCCATCCAAATTACAGTGATCATCATACTCTGTGTGTGTGTGTGTGTGTGTGTGTGTGTGTGTTGGAAACTAGCATAGGCTCAAAATTAGTGCAGTTTGTTTCGGGTGGGAAACTACTTACCCCTGGCACATCAAGCTGCTTTATTGCCATTTTCTTCTAACCAGCCTGCATGCTGGCAATGAACAGGCTTCTCTGGAAGAGAGATGTAAAAGAGGACAAGCTACAAGGACTATATATCTCTTACCTCTCATGCACTGAAAAAAACACGGAAGTACCCAACCAACACATTTTGTTGGTCTTGCTGCTCAGCTGCAACACCATAACCCCAGGGATGATGCTGTAACTAGTGGACTACTTCATGTGTGGGGGGATTTGAACATGTGCGGAGGGAGTGAGTAAATAAATAAGTAGCAGATGGTATGACATTCTTACCAAACTTTTGTGTACGAAAACAAGCAGTTGTCATGTTGTGATGACTCCTGAGCTTTTTGCTGCTTGACTCTCTCTCTCTCACACATTTTAGCTGGTTTTCTCACATTTTGTCATTCTCTTAACATTTTAGCTTGTTCTCTTGCATCCATGAGATGCCATGCCCCATTACAAAGACTTTGGACAACAATATATCATCAACAACAAATAATTTGTTGTTTTGTTGTTTGTCATCACCATGATCACTAGTCTATTTGAGGGTTTTTGGGCCTTGCCTACCAAGCCAAGGATATTGTGTTTAGATTCACTATATAGAGTATAGTAGCTTAAGGATTTTGGCCCCTAAGGTAGTAGGTCTATTTCTATACATGAATTTATGAAAGATGACATTTTGACTTGTTTTGAAACTTGAGATTAGTTATAGAAGTTATGATATCTTGAAGGATTTTTGGTTTGCTGTAGAGGATTTTTTTTTGAAGATTATATTTTTGCATGGTGAAATACTTGAATTTTCATAATTCTTCTTTTGCCTTAAGATACTTTTTAATGTAAATGGCAAGGCCACAATGTGACACACCCCTTGTTTTTACCATGTTTCTTTCAATCACCAAACATTCTAATGTCATGGGTTTCATCCATTCCATAGAGTGACTAGATAACACCACTCAATTGACCTTGTGTAGCCAGGTGTTTTGTGGAACGGGTAATAAGTGGGAGGTGGAATGTGAGGGTGGTGGCTTGCATGCATTGTCACAGTGTTCAAATTGTGAGAGTAAGATTCTTGCAACCCCATTAACCCTAGTTGAATTTGACTATGTCCTCACAATTCACTATGCCCCTTGCCATTAGCCTAGGCCAAAATAGGTGATGAACACAATTGGGAATAGTTGCTCTGCATTGGGAATTTCACCAAAATATGAAAAATGTTTTGGGGTTCTGTCCTCTACAAAGGCTTTTTTTTTTTTTGGGAAATTTTTTTTGAAATATTTCTGCAATGGATTTCCATTTGTTCCAAAAATAAATAATAATAATAATAATAATAATAATTTCAATGTTTGCAAGTGATTGCATTTTTCAACCAGTTAAAGCATTGTCTTCAAGTATCGCCTTGGGTTGAAAATGTCTAAAAGCATTCAATAAGCCATCACCAACTTAGTTCTTGAATTCTTTCATGTCCTTAACAAATTCTTTCTTATGCAGCAAAACCTATTTCACAAAGAATTTACATATTCAAAACAAACAACCCTCCATGTCTAGCATGACAACCACTCCAGGCGCTGAAACCTTGCCAAACTTCATCATAAAAAGAAGGTACCCAAAAAACAAAAAAAAAGGAGAGAAAAAGAAACAAAGAGGCAAATGACCAAAGTCATAGTTTCTTTCAGAGTTTTAGCATGGAAATTAATTATTTTTCAAAATTTTCAGCAATTTATTAGTGCCTAACCACCCCTAGGTACTATAGTAACTATGAATAAATATTAACATTTACACTTTAAATTTATTTTTGATAATTTGATTTGCACTTACTTGACATGTATATTAAAAACCATACACACACACACACACACAATAGTGATATAAACCCTCTATTTGCCTAGTAGATAGGTACCTAGTGTTTTACCTATGGTACCTATAGATGGGACCTACTCTTTACTCAATGGGTTACCAAGGTGAAACTAGATCTAAACTCTGTTGAGGTTTTTCATCCACTGGATGGTGTGCTGGTTCACTTTGGTTGATATATGAAAATGAAATTTAATCCCAATAGTAGTTTATTTTTTAATGGAAACTTGTAATGGGCCTTGGACTTGATATCCAGCATTTGAATTGCTTCAAAGCAACATTGTCATTGTTTTGAACTGAATTTCCCATGGTTCTTGAGAATGCGCATTTTGTACCATCTCAAGATCAGCCTACCTATTGTATGAAAGCAAGTTAAAGAAAACATTCTGAAACCCTAACCCTAAAATGAAACCCTAAAACCTGTCACTGCCACGTTGTACTATAGTTTGATTTCTTTAAAAATAATAATAATAATAATAATACATTGAATAAGTGTTTTTTTGCAATTTTTAGATGGCAACCTTTAGGGGGTTTTGATTCTATGGAGTTTTTATGTTCTCAATGTGTTCCCATCATGTTCTCTATGTGTTCCCCAAGATGTTCCCAATAGCACCACTGTTCAGCCCTTCACCTTGGATCAAAGTTGAACTTTCATAACTAGGGTTTTCTTTTTCGAATATGTGATATAGCACAAGTTGCCATCCTCCATAAGATGATTTACCCAAATTTGGCTACAAAAAATTATGAAAGTAGAAACATGTACATATATTTTTGTTTTGTAGGTATGTAATGAAACCTGATGTAATGTAAAATCTTGGCAATTCAGGCCAAAAAAAGAAATCTAAATTTGGCAATTGGCAACCCAAAAAGGACTGATTTCTTGCCAGAAAAAACATTCACAAGATTGCAAAGTTTTGCCACAAAATGAAACGATATTTATAACATATATATGTGATCCAAAGGAAAGCATTTCATTTATGAACTTTGAGATGCACCTTACAATTACTTGATACAAATTAACATCCACACTCACATAATGGGGTACTAGTGTAGGCGAAAATGGGGGATAAACACCATTTCAAAATTTTAAAAAATCTTGACAGCCAATGAAACAAGGCAGAAAGCAAGCCAAAATGCCAATTTTTTTCATTTGGCAAGAGGTGGCGAGGCTGATTTTTGTGGACTTTGTTTTGGAGAGAGAGAAGGGGGTCATGAAGCCAATGAGTTGCAAGCCACCTAAATGATAGTGGGTTGAAGTCACTAAGTGAGAATTATAAAATAGCTTCAGCTCTATTTGGGGATTACACCAAAAGAAAGTGACACAACCTTGACTTTCTTTCTTTCTTCTGTTGCCCAGTGATAGAGTACGCAACATGCACCCAACACCATCACACTTTATCTTGGAAGTTTTGCCCAAAGTTGGAATAGTCACAACTTGTGAAGGTGCACAAAAAAGAAGTTTTCCTTTTATTTTGTTTTGAAATTGTCCAATATATCCCACAAAAATTATGATGGACCAATCAAATTGGCTCCTTGCAAAAATAAAAATTGAACCTTCGAGAGACACCTCACAATTAATTAATGCAAACTAATTCTATTGACTCATTACCAAATGAGAGATACCACAAGAGGAATTAGCCAAATTTGGCTACATGTTCCAAAGGAAAGTAGAAAATTGTAAGAATCTTTGCTATATTTTGGCAACATCTTGGAACCTACTGCTTACATATGGCAATTTCAAAACCCAAAAAATATATATAAATAAATCAAAGTTGAAATCTAGTTAGCCCCTGAGGCACGTCTTTTACACAAAAGTCCTTCATATGAATCACATTGGATTTTATTTTTTTAAATTTCAACACACTAGCTAGCCTAATAATGGACTGAGAATTTTCCAAAAATTCACAACTTCTGAAATTTTCAACACAACAATAATAGGCTGACAATTTTTCCAAAAACTTGAAAAAATCAAAAACATTTCAATTAATGGTGAAGCTGTACATGTACTACAATACATAGAACATACATGGAGTAAATCCATGGGTCACACAAAAGGCAAGGGAATCGAATCATCATAAATATGTACAAATATAATACCGAGATATGTATGTACATACATACATACATACATACATACATGCATGCATATGTTGCCCTTCTTTATTATATGTAATGGGGTTCATCAAAATATTAAAATAAAATTTCTAAAAACTAAAATTAAATAAATAAATATTTTGAAAGGGCAAATCATGGCCTATGCACAACTCTTTCTAAATAGAATTATTTGCAATAGTGTCCACGTCTTTTGCTAATAAGAAGGATATTCTTTGTATATATATATATATATATGAAGTCTAGCATGTCGAGTTATAGTTATAAAATGCATTTCAAATTGCTTACTTGTGGAAGGATATGTGTTCACAAGAGGTTGAACTATTTTTACTTTTATTTTTATTTTTTCAACCCCACCCTAACACACTTTGAAAGATTTAGGGTTTATTTAACCCAAATGGAAGTGCAAATTTTTTTGAGAGTTTTAGTAGCCAGAAATTTTGGCAAAAATGTAAGAAAAATCACCAGATTTCCATATTGAGTTTGTAGCCAAATCTGGCTAAATCTTCCTGTGGATGATTGCCACTTTTGCTACATCACAAAATTAAACCCCTCGCCAAAAAAAGAAAAAAAATAGAGGAAATAAAAAAGCCTGCCCAACACTGGCAGCCAGCCTGCTTGCTTGCCTGCTTGCTTCCCTCCCTCCCTGCCTGGCTGCTGCTGCTGCTGCTGCTGTGCTGCTGCTATGGTTGCAGCTGCATGATCATGATCATCATCTTTTGCACTGTTCTGATGCACGGCCACGTCCTTGCAGCACCTTCCTTCCTTGGCTGCTACCCATTTGCACCACATGTGCATTCATTGCTAGCTCCACTCACATGAGAGACAGACAGACAGACAGACAGAGAGGGAGGGAGAGAGAGAGAGAGAGAGAGCTGAAACAACAACAACAAATCTCATCAACGTATGTAGTCCTCCACTTCAGCTGTTAATTCTCTATTGCTTTCCTTTACTGCTGCTGCTGCTGTTGTATCTCTTCTTCTTCTTCTTCTTCTTCTGTTTTGGGTCTTTTTTTTGGGGCTTTTTAACTTTGGCTTTCCAGTTGCTCTTATTTGAGTTTTGAGGAACTCGATCCTTGCCTGCTGCAGACGTCAGACTTCTTACAAGTGGTTCAAGAGCATCAGCATCACTCACAAAGCGCAAAAACCAAACAGAGGTGCAGAGTCTTTATTATTAATCCTTTTTTTTTTCTTTTTTTTTCTTCTCTTTTGTTTCTTGGCTTCTACTGCTGCAGCATCAGATCCGAAACCCCCCAGCTCTTAGAAATAAATGTTGTTGCTTTCTGCCGCTTGTATCATCAGGTATTAGCAAAACTGCAAACGGAGATGTTATACCTTGCAATGTACATAAGGAGGAATACAGATCAAAGAATAGAACTGCAATATTAGTGCAATATATATTTTGCACTACTACTGGCAGCTCCTTGTTGTTGTTTCTCCTCCTCCTCCTTCTTCTTCCTTCTTCCTGGTGAGCTGCATGTCCTCCAGGCATACTAGAGCTTCTTTCTTGTGAGCTCTGATCTCTCGTCCTCCTCATACTAGAACCCTACCTACCCAAACAATCATCTTCTTTGTGCAACTTCTTCATGTGCTCTGATGATCTCTCTACTTTCTCCTCATATAAGTCTTGATCAACCCACTGCAAGCAACTATCATCTTAATTCTTCATGCAACTTCTTCATGTGCACTGATGATCTCTCAGCTAGTTCCTCTTCAACCCACCACAAGCAATAATCATCTTCAGCTTCATGTAACTTGCATCAGTAGTGATGGTGCCTTGTGCTTCAGTATCGAAGTCTGAAATGACAAGATCTGACTGCAATGCACACTGAGCAATGCTTAGGTTGCATTCTTTGCATTGGGTTTCTTGCTTGAGACTGCATTGTATTAGCTGGAAACAATTGTGTGCATGGTGGGTAAATTCTATCAGGAGTTTAATATTGAGATGTTATGTAGATCTATTGCTGCAGCTCTGACATCCATGATGAAAAATATGGGATGTTTTATAAATGGCAGGTTTGAGAGACATCATGGCGGTGGTTGCTTCTTCTGCTGCTGCAATGTTAAGGTTTAATTGCAGCAGTTTGGTGCGACTACATTTATGCCTAATTGCAAGTGTCATCCTTTTGATTGCTCAACAATCAAGTGCCAAAACAGTCAACGTGGGTGGTGCTTTGGGATGGACTGATTTCGACACTGCCATATCTGCTGCACCAAACTATGAGAAATGGTCATCTACAAACAGCATCAATGTCGGTGATGTCTTAGGTCAGTTATACTCAGCCATCATCATCATCATCATCATCATTATCATCTCAGAGCTATTAATTCCATACACCAAACTTTCAATAGCTTGAAACAAACAATAAATTCACAGATTATGATTAAGAATAGGTTAAGTATCTAACAAGCATGACTACTAAATCTCCTCTTTTTTCACCTGCCCATGGAGCACACCTACTGACACCTTCCTGAAGGAAGAAAAATTAGTTGCTTCCTAAGCCAAGTTGAGAACAAACTTAGTTGTCCAAAGTGGAAGCTTCTTTGGTGCTAGAAGTTGTCTCATAATTGTGAAATGACTGAATAATATGGTTAAGCTCCCAAACATAGTATTGTGAATTTTGGGTCTATTGATTTTGATCTGATACAACACACTGTGTGCACATTGGCCATAACTCATAGTGAGGCTTTATTGACTTCAATAGCCTGCTTCAGTTAGCCATTGTTCACCATGAACTTTGATCTTGCAGTGGCATCTTGCCAAGTTGCTTTCAAAGTCTTATGATGGAATTTTCTGTCCAATCTCAATAGATATAGAAATTACAAATTCATTGACAAATATTCTAAGAACAGATAAATTGTCAATTCTTAGATCTGATGATATTTGTGCTGTTTAAATGCCATCAACATAGATGAACATATAGGAAAAAATGTCAACCAATTTGTTGATTTCATTATCCTGTCATTTCTTGTACGAGGAATTTGAAGAATTTGAAATGAAATTTTACAAATGTTATGTTATTTTTTTGTGTCTATTTGTAAAACTGATTCTCTGACACTAACTGGCGTTTTGTCATGATGTTGTGACAGTTTTCTCATTTCCAGCAGGCTTCCAGAATGTCTACTTGATGCCAGCAAAATCAGCTCATGACAGCTGTGATTTCTCAGAAGCCACTGAACTTGATGCAGGAAATGCTGGCACCTACGCTGTAAGACTTGTTGCCCCTCTGTGTGTCCTGCAAGATACATGTTTCCTGGTGCTATGAATTCGCTATATAAGCAGCAGCAGATTATATCAATCAGAAATTCTGTGGAGATCATCACAAAAGTGCAATATCATGCATCAAAATCAAGCCAAAAGGCATCAACCCACAAGTGGTATTTTTGGTTTTCTGGCAAAATCAAGAGCTTTGTGAAGTCATCATTGGGTCCTCATTGGGTGAATGAAAGTGTAATGAGAATTGTCTGTTTGGGGGGTGGGTTGTTGGGAGGGGAATATGTGCAGTGGAGGGCAACAAAAGAGGGTACATACTATTTCTCCTCCAACAAACTTGTGGAGGGTCTAGGAACACATTGCAAAGCAGGTCAGAAATTGGCCATCACGGTGACTACTACCACAACAATTTCAAAAAGTACAAAGGAGCTCAAACCTGAGAGTTACTTTGGGCAGAGATTCACTCGTTCAATGATTGAGAGCCTTGCCACAGCTCCTGCAGTTGCTCCTGTTTCACCTCCAGCTCCTGTACCTGTGGGAGCTCCAGTCCCTGTGGTTGCACCGCCTGTGGTTGCACCAGTTGCTGCACCAGTCCTGACCCCAACCCCAACTCCCAGCACATCACTACCACTGGTCAGCCCTCCAGCACCTCCTACCGGACCAGCCCCTGCACCTGCATCCCCTCCTGGACATGTATGCCTTCTTCTTCTCACTTCATCATCAACCTTAAACCCTTAACCCTAGAAACCCACCTTCAAAATGTGTTGTTTTGGACTTTTTCTGAGATGCAACAACATCAATACGTCTCCTTTATGTTTTGTCATGTAAATAACACTTCTGATTCATTCATGATGCTTATAATTACCTTACGGTGAGACTCGTCTTTTGATTGTTTTGACCCAATGTGTTGTTGCTCTTTGACAGAACGCTGGAGCAAAAGTGAGTACACCAGCAGGGGCAGGGATTTTCACAGCTACTTTGGCTCTTGTGGCACTTTGCTTGTGAACACAAGATATCCGGTAAGATATTTGAGCTTCATGTTTTGCTGCCAAACATGGTCATCATTGTGACCTGCTTTCAGAAACACACACACACACACACACACACACACAGATTGAGGAGGATTCTATGCATCATTTTATGGACAATTTTGTTTCAGTCCCAAAGTTGGGTAACTTTGCTTTGTAATGTCAGTATTGTTATAAAACTGTGCACATTTTGAAAGGGCAAAATTTGCTTCATATGTTTTGCCAGTTTAGAAAATATTATGTTTGCGCCACTGTATCTCGTTCATGCTCTATTTCACAAGCGCATCTATTTCGCAAGCGCATATGTGACCATCACCCCTCTCCACCCCTCTCTGCAAGTCCACCAACATAGCTTGTAGGTCTTATTCTCCCTTTTAATCAATTAATTCTCACTTGGAATCAGCAGCACGGATGCTGATGCTGATTCAGTAGATGTAATTGGCAGGTCTCACCAACTCTGTACCTTGTGTTGCATAATTCTCAAATAAGACCTAGCAGACGGTAATGTCAGGAAGTCAAGTAGGCAGGATTTGGTAGATTCCAGCTCCTAGCAAGCTCAGCAGCTAAACCCTTCCTGCTCTCTACTATTACAGAACTAGTTGTCATGGATCATTTTTTAACTTGCCAGTGCAGATTAAGAACCATAATGGGTTTGAGGCAGCTGATTGCAATCTTGTAATAGTTTGGTCTGGCACACAAATGTATAATATACATGATATAAAATTGATTTATGATTTTAAAATGTATTTATATTTAAAATGCAGTGTTAAATGAGATACCCAAAAACTATTACTAATGGTATTTGGAACTTAGCGTTAAAATCAGGCAATTTAAAAAATTTTTTCTAAAATCTAGCAAATGCAGGTTATCTTTTACATGAAAAATCCTTTGCATAGGTCAAAATCATATTTTCCAGCTTGGATTTTGGCAAATTTTCGCCAATAAAAAGAACACTCATGTAACCCATGTTTGTAAAGTATTCCTTTCTAAGTGCTAAAGTATTCAACATTCTCGTTCAAGTACTTGCCAACATGTGTGCATTCTGTTGAGTCCAAATGCGTTGTCTTCAGTAAAAGATCTAGATCTAGTCTTAAGTGGGGCTTTGATTTCTTGCAAAGGGCTTTAGGGTATCATGATAATTGCCAGGCTTCACAAGGAAAACAAGGCATCACAAACACACTGGCCCTGCCAATAGATAAGATGTTGTACATCTTGTTTTGACTAGTTGTGTGCAAGTGTGGATTTTACAGCGATTAACAAATGGAGCTCTTTGGCCAACTTTGCTTTGCCTATACATTTAAAATGGTGGCATACCATTGTATCAATAAATTTCTGCTTCCCTAATATATGGTTTAATAAGAATTACAACAATTGATGTAATTATGCTATTTTGGCAAGTTTGCAAGGTGGCCATTCTTAAAAATCTATCATGGTTTTTTTATATGTTTAGGGGTGAAGTTTTAGTCCTCCTTCGCCTCTACTATTAAAGATCTCACATTACAAGCCAAGCCATTGTGGGATTAAGGAATGTCCAAATCAACTATGGAGAAATGCCAAACCTTCATGATTTGTTTTTTTAAGATCTCACACAATTGGTACCATTTTTCTTTTAAAATCAAAAAATCATGATAGAAAACCAATCCTTTCCTTTTCAACACACTTGGATTTGAAACTCATTGTTCAAACTCTTTGGTGCTACATTCATATTCTTCCTTTGCTTGAGCTCTTTGACATTGGTTTGTGATATAGAACAAACATAACATTCCAAGATCTTACATAATTGGTACCATTTTTCTTCTCAAATCAAAAAATCATGATAAAAAACTAGAATCATGAAATGTGAGATTTAAAAATGTGAAAAGAATGAAAATTTTAAAAATGGAAAAAAAATTTGTTTGATAACTAACTTAGGCACTATATTGGCTAATTTGCAATAAGGTTTTGCAAAAACTGACCCTTATGCATACCAATCGGTTCTTATGTGTTGAAGAAAAAGATTGATACCTTTAGTAGTTGATTATTCCAACAAGTTATACCAGTTGGATCTCAAAAATTTTGAAAAAAATTAATATTTGATACATGTGTGTAAGTGAAAAAATGATTTTTTAAAATAATCAACTCCATGCATATTGAAAAAAATAAAAAATTGACCAACATTAGTAATTACTTATTTTCTACCTATTTATTTATATATGAAACTTATTTTGTGCATAATTGGTTAAAAGAACCACCCATTACCAAACACATACTTATCATCAAATATTTCACAATATTTACGTCATTCCATAATTAAACTGAATCATTTTTGTGTCATTAGAGGTGCAAATTGGAGGGCTACAAATGTTTTTCCAGCATTAGAAGTCAAGAAGCAATGAAGAAAACACAAGAAAAGCATGAATGCTACTTTGCTTCTTGAAAAAATAACTTTATATTTTTAGCCATACTTTTCTTCATTTTTAGTGTTTTAGAATTTGATGGGTGTGCCAATTAAAGTTTTACAAAAAATAATTATCTTCTAGAGGCAAAGAATTAACAAATATTTTAAGTTTAAATTTTTTATTTGTTTTAATTCACCCATCATCAAACATTAAACATCTTTACATGAAACATTAAAGCTTAAGAAGAAGGAAGATTTTTAGACTCCACTTCCATAAGGGTAGGATAAAGTGAAAATAAAGAAGAACCATTGACAATAGTACTAAAGGTTTTACTACAATATGGGTGGCGATGGTAATGGTAGTAGCAACTTTGCTGCCATTACTACCATTACTTCCTTGTGCTCACTAGTTAGTGCCATGCAAAAGGAGGAGAAAGAGAATGACAAACAAAGAGGGACAAATAGAGACAAAAAGAAAAAAATTATAGTTGGGGGGGCCTTCAAAAAATAGGGAAAAAGGGTTCTAATTCCATTTCAATATAAAGAGGCCTTGTTGGTAGTCTAGTTATAGCTCCATTAGGGGGATTGGTTGTAAATCTACTTTCTAGATTTTCATGGTGTGGTGGGACATATGAGAGCAATCACTTTTTGTAGCAAAGGAAGAGGATAATGACAACAACAGCACTAACATCAAAGGGCAACAAAACAACAAAGGTGAAAAAGCTAAGGGGATATGGGTTTTGTGTTTTTTACTTTTCTTTTGTTTGGGTTTTGTTTTGTGGTGGGTCCTCTTTTTTATGCTTTCTTCAAGCTTATAAATTTTTTTATCACCAAGAATTTAGTCATTACATACAAATCAAGCATAATAGAAAAAAATTATTACAAAGAAAAAAACTTCGCCACAATCTTGGTTTTTCTTAGTTTTTGTCATAGTCCCTGAAAATTAACAAAGGAAGAAGAATAAGTATAAATAAATAAAAATGCATTATAAATGTGATCATGTCAATACTTAATGACTAGTCATTCACCAATAAAATGTTTTTTAAGATTTATTTTTTTTAAAGCAAATGATTGATATTGAAATTGGGCGTTACATTAGTTGGAATCCAAATAACAACATATTGGAAGTTTTTAGACCCTTACTTTTTGCACAATAGTTTTTTTTTTTTTTTAATGTATAAGTTGTGTTAAACCTAATAAAATAAAGATGATGATGTCGAAAGTTATGGTAAATTTAAAATTCAATTATCTTTCGAAATAGGACTTATTTGTTTGTGACAATTCATTATTTTTTTTCCATTTGATCTATTTAATCAAATGAGGTTTTCCTTTTGTTTTGTTTAGTATTATGTGATTAGCTTTGTAGATTTAGGATTACCTTGTAACGATAAATAATATTTAGAAAGTGGGGCCCATGTTCATAATAGACCTCCTACCTCATGGGCACTAAATGTCCCATGTCCCCCAACTCATTATGTTCCATCAAACCTCATAGTTCTCATCGCCCATTCACCTCATCATGCGCCACCACTAACCTATCCTCCATTTTATCCCCCATGCAAACCATAAACCACCCACTAATTACCTTTCTAATTCCAACAAATCATATACCACCTACTAGTTTCCCCTACCATCCCCCAACTCTTCACGTGAATGTGGGGTCCCAACCTTACACTTTCCCAAACCCCTTCACTCGTGCACAACTAGGACATTTTTCCCCTCCCACTCTATTGGTCCTTACCGTTGACCATGATCATACCCCCCAACCTATTCTGATTTCTTCAACATGCCCTCAACTTTCACTTAAAGTTTTGTGCCCCACCTTTAGGCGTTAATTTACAAGTCGAAGGTTAGCTCATCATCAACATTCTTGTCAAACATTTAATTTATCCAATCCAAACCCTTGTGATCATTTCGACTCAATACTTTCCTTTACTCCCACCTTACTTACATCAACTTAGACATGGGTTTCAACATCGGATGTCCTTGGGTCCTTTCATTCAAGCCTTTTAATTGTATAACCGCATCCCCATCGCTCTGTGACATGATGTATAAGTGACATTTCATTTTCCATTGGATAAGTTAGTGCAAGACCCGTATAATGTGACAGTTTTGCTTTTGCTTTTCCTATTACCCCAATGGTGTCTCACTTTGCCCCCTTGTGGTGGGGCAACAAGGCATAAGGAAACATGAATTCGACTCAAGAGTTTTCTAACAAGCTTTGTTAGCCAATTCAAGTTGTATCCTTTTTCCCCAACATGATCCTCCAACTCACAAATGCCTACTTCGCAATTTAGCCCTTGGGCGTGTAGGGAATATTCTTGGGTAGTTTATGCTTTGGCACCATTTTCTCCCGCACCCACGTCCTTTGACACCACCTTAATTCTCACCGCATTACACCCCAAATATAATGTTTACTTCTCGTTTTTCTTCAAAGACTATGAATTAGACCGAGACCTCGAATTTTCTTCCGATTCCTTCAAGTTGGCGTTTAAATGCATGTCGCATTTAGCGACAAGTAGTCATTCTGGGATGGTTTTTGAACACCTTTAGATTGTTTTCGCCCTAAAGATTCAACAAGTGGATACCCTTAATTGTTCTAACTTTGTTTTCATATCGCATAGGGTCACATTCCACCCCAAATTACACATGTCCTTGAAGCAGCCCACCTCTTAGCCATAACCAAGTTTTTATGTGGAATTCGCTTCATTTCAGTGAGGGAAACATTATATGGACTCACAAGCCGTATGTTATGCCTTCAATTTTGTGAAGCGTTTACAACACATTTTCCCCACACCAATTTGGAGTTGTAACTAAAGGTGGTTGTGAAATAATAAATCCATAACATTAGGTGCACCCTAAACTTTCACCCCAATTAGGTTGTTATTTAGTTGGATGTGGCAAATGCCTTCAATTCAGTGTTAAGAAGGGTCATATTTCGAGAACTTTGTACAACAAGTGGGGACATCATACAATTCATCCCCTTTGTTCATGCATTCTATGCATTTGAATTTCCTCTATTTTACAATCATCATAATCGTGAAGGTGATGTCACAATCATCACATTTGCCATGGGAACTCGTCAAGGTGATCTTTTGGGGGGGGCAATATTTGCTTTAGCCCATTTCCTTACGTTTTATAATTAATCATTTCCCTTCTTATCTATTTCCATCTATTGCAAATGACACTCACATCATAGGCCCCTTCAATTGTAACATCTACATATGAACATTTTAAAACCATATTTCATGTGATAGGTCTTTTTATCCAACCTTAGAAATGTGTAGCATGGTCACCCTTTGGCCTTCCACTAGACTTCAACACCCCATTTCAATTTACCACCTCATCTGAAAGAATTAGAGTTTTGGGGGGCCCTTTAACTTTCACATCATCTTTCATAAGAAATGCCCTACTATAGGATGCTCGATATGTGGACCTTCTCCCTAAAATGGATGATGTTCAGGTGGCTTTTGGAATTCTAACTCGTTGTTTCGTGTAACACCCATCGTATCTTTTATGATGCACACCTCCATCTTCCACATTCATAGAATCTTTTATTTCCTTTGACTCCTCCTTCCTTTAAGTGTTTAGACACCTTTTGGGTCTAGGATCCTTTGATAACTCATTCCCATCCTTCAATTGCAGGCATCCCTCGATGTGTGTGCACACATCCCATCCACCTCCTACGTTGTGCTCATGGCAACAAATGCATTGGAACCCATGATGCAATTCATGAAACCTTTGTCACCATTGTGCGAGATGTTGCCTTCCACGTGAAACGAGAATAACTACATGCACTTCCTTCAATGACATTCAACTCCTCTTGTTAACAAGTCAAAATTGTGCTTACCAAAAAATGGCATTCGCACCCTAATCGATATTATCATTGTTGACCTAACTTGAGTAGATGTATTTCCCCGATCTTGCATAATTCAAAGATTTGTCGCCTTCGATGCAACTTAAGTTAAGGAAATGAGTTATTATAATCAACACCCCACTAATCAATTCCTCCCATTAACAATTGAAGTATTTGGCTACTTACACAAACATGCCGATATGTTTTTACACAATTGCGCCAATGCCATTTAAAGCTTGAAAGGGTTAGAAGGCCTTAATCCTTCTACTTTTGTCACTTTTCTTCGTGAAAAAATTTCGATCGCATTATAAAGGGTGTAAACGTTTTCCATCTTAAATCGAGCGGTAGTTGTAAACTTAGCTACTTCCCAACTTCCACCCCTTCAAAACACACCTCCCGTTATCACATCCCATCTATTGCAAGCTGTTGGTTTTTGACATATAAATATGGATGACCTACCACAAGTAGTCAATTATAAACATGGAAAGATTTTCACACCTATTTTGAGGCTACTTTATGTCCTATCATTTTTCCCTTTTTCTTAATTTTACTCCTTTGTACCTTTTCTTAATTTATGGTGTGTTTTTTTTTAATAAAGTTTTACATGACTTAAGCCTAAACCCCTTTAAATCAAACATCCCATATTTTTATCATTTTTGATTGAGTTCCACAATTTTTGAATTTTTGAGATGTTGGAAACATTAAATGAAAGGGCTACAAATGTTCTTTGAGCTTTGGAAGTAGAGGAACAATATGTGAAGGATCTGTAACCAGAAAGAAAAGGGCGCAAGAAATGAACCACGCCTTGACCTAACTAAAAAAGGTTCAAGGGACTCTTGGAATTCCCGAGCTTCTGGACAAAACACAATCACAGATACATTTCTCTCAGTGCCTAGTCTCTGAGCATTCCTGCATTCTTTCATCAACAACCAGTGCAACATTCAACACACACAGATCAGCAATCCAGAATGGTATGAACCCATAATTCACATCTCATATTTACAAGACAAGCCAGGAAAGACACAAACTGCCTGACTCAAGAATACTTATGAAAGTTCAGACACTAATCGAGGTCCTACCCTACATATGCACATCATCGTCTGCTTGGCCAAGTTGATGGCGCAACGGAGAACTCTACCAACCAGCCAAGTCCTCACCAGAATCAAGCTCTACATACTCATTTTCATAGATAATTTGAGAAACACCAGCTTTCTCACTACTGCCTGTTCGTCGAAAAATCTAACCAAAAACAACAGTCCTAAGGAGATATGTTCTCACTCCTCTCTCAGCACTCCCACTCTCCCACAGTCTATCAGAAGAATGCACCTCCGTCCTCCTCAGCCACCGAGTTTCTTCTCTTCCTCCGAATCCGTCACACCCTACCGCTCCCGTTCCTTTTTTTTTTACTTAGTTTCTCTCTCAAGCCTCCTCCTCCTTTTCCATTTCCGGTTCATCAATGCAACTCCATGCCTCTTCATTATTAGCGCCGCCTTCATTCCTGCACAACCTTTCACACACCCCAAACACAGATCTTCCCATGCACATCCATGCAACCGTCATGGAAAGATATCTACTGCCAAAAATCAGGGCGGCTAATTATACACAAAGCAAATCTCAAGGCCCTGGTGTGTTCACACTGTGTGGCGACCTATTTTCGTGTTACATATGTAACCCCTCCGTTCTTAAAAAGCTGAGTCCCTCAACTTCACTTAATCTGGTGGAACGTGATAGATCTAGAGATCGCGACGCGACCTTTCCCATTGGTGTCCATCAGCATCCTGGATGATGCACATTCGACAGCCTTCTTCAAAGTCAAGGTTTCCTTTCCCATCGGTATGCCCAATGAACTGATATGGACCCTCCCAGCTTGTAGCCAACGCTCTTCTCTTTCCTGGTTTCTTCATTTTCACCATCGTCACCCCTGCAACCAGACTCTTACCTTTCTTGCTGGCATAAGTTCTCTTTTGCTGCTTCTGTGCCTGTTCCACATTGAGCAAAACGTTTTCGTGGATGCTTGCAATGAGCTCCATTTTCTGCAGAAATTGTGCTGCAACAACCTCCACATCCACACCAACATCCGTCTCAACCGTCACCGCGTGTAGGTAATTGTCTGCCCTAAGACGTGGTGTGCGACCAGTCAAAATCATGAAGGGTGAAAACTTTGTATTAGCATGTATCCCACATCGGTACCCAAACAAAATCTTAGCTAGATGTTTGTCCCAAAAATCCACATTGCCTCGTGTTGCAGCAAGAACAGTGATGCCATGCTTGATGGTCTTGATCATGCGCTTCGCCATCCCATTGCATTAAGGCCACTAAAGTGCAGTGCGTTGATGATGTATTCCGTAGTTCTTGCACATTATCTTGAATTCTGCAGCCCATTCCCCACCATTGTCAATGAGTACGAATTTCGGTACTCCATACCTGTGGATAATGTCATCTTCCAAGAATCTGGATGTAGTCTTAGCACTATGATCAACAACTGCCTTTGCCTCGCACCACTTGGAATAGTGGTCGATGGCCACCAAAATTTATTTGTTTCGTGTTTTAGTTTCAGGCAATGGTCCTATAATGTCCAATGCAACTCTGTAGAATAGGTCACAAATGGGAATGCTCTTCAATTGTTCATCCCCAAAGCGGATGCTACCTTCGCTCTTGACCAGCTGGCATTGTTGGCAGCTTCTGACCATCGTTTTAACATCTTCAGTTCGATGATGCCAGAAGTACCTTCGACGGATCTCAGCCAACATCTTATGTTCCCCGACATGCCCCAGATCTTCATGCATTTGACTCACCATAGATAGCCTCTCCTTAGGCTTGGGCACAAGTAACCCCTTGAAATAGAGCCTCTACTCCTTCCAGCAGTAATTATTCACCCTCTTTCTGACCCTTTTGCCTTCCTCAATGTTAATTGCATCGGACAACACACCTCCCTTCAGTAATCCGAAACAAACTGCATCCTTCGAAATGTCAATGTGCCTCCCATCCATTCCCCGGTCTTCCTCATCATCAGATTTGGTAGGACTCAGCTCATGGTCCCCAAACTTAGTTAGTTCCTGAGCCTCCAAAATCAAATCTAGTTGCTGCCGCTTGTCAAAGTACTGGGGTCTCCTTCTCTTTATTACCAATCTCTCACCATCGTCCTGCACAAGCTTATCCCCATTTGCAGCTTCTGCTTCGCCTGAAACAACCTCCTCGAGCTGCTCTTCTCCTGAAACAGCGTCAACTACATACAGCTGATGGCTGCCGTCATACCTACAATGGTTGATTCCGAAACAACAAGTATGGTGTTGTACCAACTCCCTATCCTTTCTCCGGACACCGAGCCATTCTGTTTCCTTGCTTGTCCGAATACAGAGAAACTCCTCATCTCCTTTAGATGCATCAGCTTGAGCACTTATAATGTCTTGTATCTCTTCACTGAAGTCATCATCATCTGCAGCTGGTCCAACTGGATTCCTACTCAAAGCATCGACATTTGTATGCCTGAGCCCTGGTCGGTGTATTATCTTGAAGCTAAAATCCTGCAACATGTCTACCCACCTTCTTCTCCTGCCATGCGCATCTGACACCGTTACCAACCATTCAAGCGGCTTGTGGTCTGTGCATAGAACAAAATGATTCCTGTGCAAGTATTGCCTGAAATGCATGATGCCCCAGATTAGCGCGTAGCACTCCCCTTCCATGAGATGGAACTTCCTCTATGCCTATGTCAGGCTCTTGCTGGCATACGCTATCACCTTCTCAAACCTCCCTTCCTTCTATGATAATATAGCTCCAACACCCTTGGGCGACCAATCTACGTCCAGCTAGAATGTCCTTCTAAAGTTTGGTCTTGTGAGCACAGGTGCGTCCATTAGCGCTGCCTTTAACGCCTGGAATGCCTGTTGACATCCCACATCCCACACAAATGCAACGTCTTTCCTTGTCAACTCAAACAGAGGACCTGCCAATTTCGAATAGCCTCGAATATACTTTCGGTAGTAACCTGTCAGACTTAAAAATGACTTGACACTTGTGACTGTCCTCGGTGTTGGGAAATGCAGAACTGCTTCGATTTTTCCAAGATCTGGCCTGGTGCCTTCCTTGCTCACCACATGGCCCAGAAATGTGATGGATTTAGCGGCAAAACAACATTTGTTTGGGTTCAGTTTAAGATTCACTTCCCTGAGTTTGCAGAGAACTGCATTCAAATGTTGGAGATGTTCCCCCCAACTTTCGCTGTGCACATTGAGGTCATCAACGAATACCTTCAGGAATTTGTTACCCAAGTCCTTAAAGACCTCCGACATAGTTCATGTGAATGTACTTGTTGCATTTTTCAGTCCGAATGGCATAACCATCCAGTCATACAATCTAATCTTAGTAATAAGAGCGGTCTTCTTTATGTCTTCGGGAGCCATCCGAATTTGCTAAAAACCCGATTGCAGGTCTAGGGCAGTGAACTAGGATGAGTTTCCCAGTTAATCAATCACATCCTCCACGAGTGGCATTGGAAATGAATCTTGACGCGTTTGTGCGTTGAGTGGCCGATAGTCTCCACAGAAACGCCTGTTCCCATCTTTCTTCACTGGCAGTGTCACCCGACAAGCATACTCGAAGTTGCTGGGTCTCATTTTACCCAGATCAACCAGGACATCTATTTGCCTTTTCACTTCAGCTTCCTCCCAGTAAGACAATCGACCAGGAGATGTTTTGCAAGGTGGAAATCCTTGCGTGTCTATACAATGTTCCCCGATGGTGCAACATCCTAACTCCCCCTTATTCCAAGCAAAGACGTCTTGGTATCGTTCCAGAATTCCCCAAATTTGTCGCTGTCCTTGATCATCCAATCCTGTGTCGATCT
>Ga0116227_10001731_pt1 | contig 49313 bp, 40 predicted proteins | sample S1TSphgellanicum_FD_89693 | JGI IMG/M metagenome (GOLD analysis project Ga0116227, IMG submission 89693) | Host-associated microbial communities from peat moss isolated from Minnesota, USA - S1T2_Fb - Sphagnum magellanicum MG | ecosystem: Host-associated > Plants > Peat moss > Unclassified... | reverse complement strand
TACATCAAATGGATGTAAAGAATGTTTTTCTTCATGGAGATTTACAGGAAGAAATGTACATGGAACAACCACCAGGTTATGTGGACCAAACACATCCTAATTTGGTTTGTAGGTTGAAGAAAGCTTTGTACTGCTTGAAGCAAGCACCTAGAGCTTGGTCAGACAAGATAAGTTAGTATCTTGTCACAAGTGGATTTCAAACATCCAATGTAAATTTTTCACTATATGTGAAAAAGACAGATCATGGGATTGTAGTCATAATCATCTATGTTGATGACTTGATTATCACAGGAGATAGTGATGTAGACATCTCTGATTTAAAGAAGCTTTTGAAGCAAAAGTTTGAGATGAAGGATTTGGGAGAGTTACGTTATTTCTTCGGCATTGAGGTAATCTAGTCTCCTAAAAGGATATGGTTACTACAAAGGCAATATGACTTGAACAAATTGTCCGAATATGGGATGACGGGTTGCAAACCCATTTCAATTCCAATGGAACAAAACGTGAAGTTAAGTGCAGATGACGGAGACCTTGTGGAGGATACCATTATGTATAGATGCATAGTGGGGAGTTTGATTTACATGACCATCACAAGGCCAGATTTGAATTATGCAGTTGGAGTGGTAAGTCAATTCATGCAAACACCACAAAAGCCACATTTGGATGTAGTGAGGCGTATACTGAGGTACATAAAACATACTTTGCAGTGTGGAATTTTTTATGAAGCCAAGAGCCAGTTACAAGTACATGGATACACGGATGTTGATTGGGATGGCAATGTTTTAGATAAAAGATCGACCAATGGCTTCATGTTTTTTTTTAGAAGTGGTGATGTTAGTTAGAGCAATAAAAAACAACCAATAGTTGCATTATCAAACACAGATGTAGAATATAGAGGTGCAACAATTGTTGCATGTGAAGTAGTTTGGTTACAAAAATTACTCTTAAATTTGGGACAGTCAGTGGGTACTCTTGTTGTCATTTATTGTGATAATATCAATAGCATATTATTTGCTAATAACCCGATCTATCATGCTAGGACAAAGCACATTGAAGTGCACTACCACTTTATTAGAGAAAAAGTTCTAGTAAGAGAAATTAACCTTATTCATGTCAGTACTGAAAATCAAGTTGCTGACATTTTCACAAAGGCTTTAGGTACAGACAAGCTAAAGAGGTTTAGAAAAATGCTTGGTGTACTATAAGTGGATTTGAGCTTGGGGGGGAATGTTGAGAATTCAAGTTGAACTAGTTAGGTTTCATTAGTTACTAGAATAGGAAAGTAATTAGGTTACTTTCACAAAGTTGAATTACTTTCTTTACTTATATTAGTTTGATTATTTGTGGTTTGGTCTTTTAGTTAAATACCTTAGCGTTGATGGTTTGGTTCTCTTTTTTTCATTGCACAAGTTTGTGTATTTCATGTGACAAGAACATTGAGGAGTTTTTGATGTTATGTTTCGTGTTGTGATCATCGTGTTGTAGTTTCCTTTTAATAAAGATTTATGTTTGCACTTGAGTAGATTTCCTATTTGTTAACATTTTTCATCTAGAACTTTTTTCATAATAAAGTTTTATAGCCACATCTGCTGTAGTTGAAAGCTCACATTGCATCAAGAAGAAACGATTTTTGTAAATCACATGTCTCAATTAGAAAAATTAACAGATTCAAATGGAAAAACTGGGAAATAATCAAACCTTGTGCATATGGTCAAAAAAACTTTCGTGTAAAAAAATACCAAGTTTTTGTTGACTTGTTCACACATCTTTTGTAGACACCAGGACTAATCACATCCTTGAACTAGACTAATGCAATCATGTCAATGCTCTAGATGCAGAAGAAATCATGCACCAAACCAAGCTTCATGTGATCAAATTTGACAAACTTGGGGAGTTCAAATAAAATTGACAAAAAAACTTCAACTTTAATGCACAAAGCAAGAAATAGAAAGAAAACAAATTAATAGGAAGAAAGGATAGGAAATGTGAAATCCACAATGTTTAGTTTGAATCTTACTTGTTCATGTCTATTATTGTTATGAGAAGGTGGACGAGGCCCTTTCTCGTATCCAACATGATGGAATCCATTGCAATGTGCCAAAAAAGGTCATCTAGGTGAACTCTAGAAATATAGGGCATCTAGGCTTTTAGTTGATGATTGTTATCCCACACATAAAACATTTTCCCACTGAACCTTTGTAGATCTTCATTCGTGTTCAACCCCTCTTCAAATGATGCATTCATAGCCTTCTAGTGATCGTCCCACTCATGGATGTGATCTACAACAAATGCCTCCACCCCCTGCCAATTTGTGGGAGAGATAAAAAAAAATTTGTCGATTTCTTGATAGCCCAGGTGGAATGCATGTTCCATCTTGAGCACATTGATCTTGAAGGTTAGCCTCACAACTAGCATGGATATCATGCGGTAAAAGGGTATGTTCATTTAAGCCTTGGTGTTGGGATGAATCTTATGCTTCTTTAGCATTTCGTTTGTCTTGACCTTATGCTCCATCTAGACATGGAGAATTTCCTTGTCTCTAGTTGTATGGATTGCCTTTAATTGCGTAGAAGGCCCAAAACTCAAGCCAACCTCTTAAGTAGACAACGTCATGATGAAGTTAATATACATTGGATACAATTCACAAGAATAAACAAGGGAGGAAGAAGATGTAAATGTTTTTCAAAAGAAAAATTGGATAGCAAGTACTTGTGTGGAGGTGGTTTTTGACACAAATTGAGATTCATCGACATTCATTTCTATGCCTTGTTGTGAGTTAAAGCTTTGCACTTGCAACCAAGTGGGGAAAAAATTAACTTGAAGAATACAAAAGTTGTTAAAACATGAATATCATGAAGAGTTTTGAAACGTGAAAATACCTCTTTAGAATCCTTTTCTAGATGCCTTTGTTCAATCAACTCAACACCTTCCAAAGATTGTGGAACCTATAGGAGAGAATTAAATGAAAGAGAAAGTAAGATGCATAATTTGAGAACATAATGTGAAAAAGAAAGAATAAAAAATATCTTTGTAGATGGACAGCCAGTATTGGCAGAACTTTATAAAACATAGAATTAAGGGGAATAAGGTTAAATAAAAATCAAGAATTGCATTGAGGAAATTGATTTGAGGAAATTTTTGAACTTTTGAAACCTCTAAGGGTGGGAGCTCTTGTTTTTAAAAGAGGTCAAGGTATATGTTTTTGCTCGACATCCAACTTTCGGTGCTAAAAGTTGGAGGTCGAGCAAAACAATTTTGTGGTCGGCCTCTTATGGAGCCCTCAAGCCGAAGCTTGGGAGCTCCATGAAAGGGTGAACGAATTGTTTTTGCTCAGCCTCCAACTTTCGGCATTGAAATTTTGAAGTTAAATAAAGAAATCTTGTGACCGGCCTTTCACGGTGCCCCCAAGCACAAAGTTTGGGAGTTCTATGTGTTGGGAGTTTGTTGAGGAGACTAGAAGGTTGATCACAAAGGAGATGGATTGCACACCTAATGCAAAAATCTTTTCGATTTCCTTCAGTGCCAACATGACCTTCTTGGCAAATTACTTGCTTGATGATTCTAGGGATGGCATAGTGGAGCTCCTCAAGGGTGAGTAGTTGGAGCAAATCTAGGACAAGTTCTGTGAACTTAATTCTCCCAACATTCGTAACCTTGTTACTTCTTTGAAGTGTCATTCAGGAGGTGGCTATATTGATAGCATACTTGAATTGAAGTCCAAGAGTCGGTATGATCACATCTAAGAGTGCTACTTCCCAGGACAAGTTCATGGACAAAAGGTGTTCATTTTCAAGATGTCAATAAATGGTGTCGGGAGTGGAGTTAATTTTGTCACATGAATGCAACTTGTAAGGGATTTGCAGAACATTTGGATCATGTTTTGATCATGTGAAATGTGTTGCTGGCTAAACAACTATGGCTTGTCATGTGTATGATCCTTTGTATGGTAAAGTGTTGACCATAACGGTTTGTGATATGCAGTCTGAGGACACCAAAGTTCAACAACTTATGTGGACAAAGCTTAATGAAATGATGTTGAAGCACATGTTTCTAAAACCCAATTTCAAGGGATTCATGGTAGATATTGCACAAGCCAATTGGAATGCGGTCAAAATTGTTTATGGTTTGGGGGAGCCTTTGTCAAGATGGTTGATAAGGAGTGCACATGTTTATTCCATTGGACTCAATCACTTAATAAACACACCAAGCAATTGATTAGACCTGAATTGCAAGATGAGCACAAGGCTTTTTGCCACTAATACTAGAATGCCAAATCCCTTGGGGATGTTGATAGTCATTATGCTATAATTCATTCTTGGTGGCTTTCATTTGGGGCTACTTTTGAGGAAGGTGTCCATGAGCTTAATTATTGGCTTAACTTTTGGTATTTTTGTGTCAAACAATGGGGAGGTTTCATGGTCCATATGAGTATTTCTTTTGTGAACTTCCTATGGCTTCCCTCTTCTTCTATGCATTCAAAACTATTAGATGTCCATTTTCACTGAACTTCCATTTGTAGTCTATCTCTTTTTCTATTGTAACATTTCAAATTTTTCTAATGTTTCCTTTCCTTTGTTTTATAGAAGCTATAGTGCTTGTTTACCTTTGGTATCTTGAAGTGGCCTGTAATTGAAGGAAAATATTTGTGTTGATGGCCAATGGTAGATTGAACGTTGCCCACCTAGTTCTGCAATTTGATGTTTTGTGCTCCAAAAAACCACAGGGCTCAAATGCAAAGCAAATATCAACCTTTATAAATCTATATGTGGAACTCCTACTCCATGTTATTTAGGGTTTTAGGTACAATTTCATACTAGATCACTGGAGTACCATATGCATTGGTTTTGTCTCTATGATTTGAACCATTATGTTCGTGCGACAATGTAAAAATATGCAATTGCTAGGCCCTCAGTTCCAATTGTATGGCCCATCCAAGAAGGTATTGACTTAACTCAAAAGGAGGTAACAACTTTAAAAGAAGCGATGTATTCCTTTGACAATAGTCATGTTCAAAGTTTATTTGGTTCCCAATCGTTTAGTTCAAGCATTCGCATGTGCTTGCTATGAATGCTCACAACATTGTGTGACTAGCTGATGCAAGTTGTTGGCCCCCAACTCGTGGTGGCAAGAAGGTGAAATAGCCTTCTGTTTTCAAAATAACACACCAACACACCAACAATTGGCAAGTTGGCATCTTATTTACCCAATGCACTATTTTCCCCGTTGTTGATGTCCCCTCACCTAGGTATGGATGAATTTACAATATTCTTTTAGATGACCAAGGATACGATGTGACTATTGGAAATTTCCTTGGATGTTCATGTGTTTACTTTGTCAAAACGTTGGCAAGTTTTTTGGGTGGTCGTGGGGTGTATGTGCATTGTAAACATGTGTATCACACCTTGTAGACGATCATGTTTTTGTGGGCTCACGAAAGAATTCATTCATAGTGGCACATGGAGTTGGGATGAAGTTTAGTGTTTAACGCTCTAAAGTTTTTGAACTTTTGTCATAGTACATCAAAATCTCATTCATAAACCTTTTTGTAGCTAGTTGGAGTGTGTAATAAGTTTAGATATTAGTTTTGGCCCATTTGTTTTATTCTCCACTTTGTAACTTTTCAATCATTGTAGAGTGATGTTTATTTATGTACAATATTTCGGCCATTTCAACACATGTTTTTCAAATATTTAATATATTTTGACAAGTTAATTTTCATCAAATATTTTTCAAGTATCCAATTCCCACCCATTTCAACATTTTTGAAAATATTGTAATTATTGTCTAAGAGCATTAGAGATTTGGAGCATTGATTGCACTAGGGATGATAAAATGCATCAAGTTAAATTAGCAAAAATGCTTTCAAATGCTCACACAATGCTGCTCTTGACGGCTTTCTTGGCCAAATTGATGTTTAGAATTAATAAGCCATTGTTCATCTCAAAACAAACCATGGATGTGGCAAAATATTCCATGGCTTGCTAGATAATATTTTGCCACATCATGGAATATTTTGTGATGTGGCAAAACATTCTACCATGTCACTTAATAATATCCACATGGTAGAAAAATATATTAAGAATATTTCATGGCATGGCATGGAATATGCTTTAAGATTCCTTTCTTGTTCACCCAAGTAGGTTCGATTGCTCATGCTCACCCACTTGCTTGGTAGCATCATTGCAATATGGAGGTGTGCAAACTTGAAGGTTTATGGATCATAGACATGATTTGTTATGTTCCAACATTTCTAGAGATTATCAATTTACTTATCAAGTGCTATGATACTTTTAGGGTTTACTCTTGACCTAAAAACAAACCTACTAATAATCAAATATGTTAATAAACAATCTAAATTTAAGGTTTACTCTTGACCTTAAACAGACCTATTAATTTAATCAAATTATATAACATCTTAAACATTAGACCTAAGCACATATCCATATTTAATATTTTTTGGAAATTAGGAGTTGGATGTGAAACGATGGCCATGATGTGAACAATCCTATAACCAACTAATACACAATCCCACATGCTAATAATGCACTTTGGGGTTTATTGTTTCAACAAGTAGATAACACATTTGGTATGCACCAAAATTTCCAAAAAAATCAACTAATTGTTCAAAATCTACCATATTTTAGGGTTTGTAAAGTTGACCTAAAAATAGACAAACATTAATAATTTAATTACAGGAGGGCTTGAAAGGAGCTTATTATATCTATGGATTGATAACCTTGGTATTTGTTAGCACATAATCATGTGCAAGATCATGTAGAATAAAGTTAAGCATAACTTTTGTAGGAGCACCTTCCAAAACCTTTCCAGATATTCCTTCTTCCTCTACATCCAAAACTCTTTTGGTTACATGTTCAAATTCATGCAAATATTCAGTCACAAAGCCCAATGTTTCTTCTAGTATATAGCCTTTAGCCATTGAGCCTTCAAGTCATGCCATGGAACGGACATAACCTTTTAAAACCTTCATTAGCCACTCCATCGGATATGTCTAACAATTGTGAATTAGCCCACAAACATTCAACTCATCTACCACATGCAACAATAAATGAATCATTACATCAAAGAAGGTTAGAGGAAATTCTTTCTCCAGCAAGGACAATGTAATTGCCACATCTTCTCGAAGATTTCCATTATCTACTAGGTTCCAAACCTTCACACAAATTTGCCGAAAGACATAACTAAGCCTCATAATGGCCATTTGTGGCTACACCGCCATGAGCATTCGCAAGCACAAAGGTAACAATTGTTGCATCAACATATGATAGTCATGTGATTTCATTGAGCCTAGTTTCTTATCTACCACATGTTTAACCAATGAAGACCCATAATTTGTGGGAAGTTTAATTGCACCCATCCTTTCCAAGAAAGTGTTCAATTCTTGATGTAAGGACATATGATGCATGCGGTTTCAACATTTTTTGCTAGTTATTTGGGTGTTGTCTTAGCCATAGATGTTGCCAAATGCATTCAACTTACATGTCTCACCATACTTTAATTGTGTTGTTTTGACCAAATATGAAATGAACCACACTTTCACAAATGTTTTTTTCAATGTGCATCACATCAAAAGTGTGTGTTGGATTTGCAAGTTTTGTAATGTCCATCACAAACCATTCCACATTAATCCAACCCTAATTAATAACCTTCCTACATTTAAAAACCAACTTGGGGAGGACACAACACCACCTCAACACATCTTTTTTGTTTGTTTACAGTGGTTAGAAAAATCTAGCCCTAATTTGCATGGCCATGAAAACAAACAGGGAGGTATAAAAGGTCCTAACTAAGTCACATAAACAAAAAGCTTAATGTTACATTTAGTTCCTCTTAACAAAACTAAGGTGCAGATATCAAGAGATAATAACCCAAAACATATACTAATCCTGAAATCAGTTACAAAAAATTGAATGTTTTTGTAATTAGTTTTTAAAGTTTTAATTTTTTAATCAATTATTCATTTCTAATTTTAGAAGTTGATTTCTAAATTTTGGTTTTTCAAAATCATCATTTAAAGTTTTATTTATGTATAAGCCTAATTTGTATTTTAATTTATACTTTCAGCTTCTGATTTTTGGTTTAATAAATTAATTTCAGATCCTACAATGCATCCATTGATAATTGACCATACAAGTTGAAATGATATATTGGAATTCAACCTTGGGGAACATTGTGGAATGCAACTTACATACCTCAAAATAAAGTAGGGCATTACAATGTTTTATGTCGTTAACCTTAGACATATCACTTCTTTGATCCTGATGTGTTTCCAGCTGTTAGCCACCCTTCATACTTTGCTACATTCTTCAATGTATCACTAGCTATGATGGGCTTTGGTTTACTCTTGTGTTATTCTTTCCCATTAAAGTGGGCTAGATTCTAATTTATTTGATATGGGTGGCTTTTTGACAACCAATGTTGGGATCCCTCATAAACAACCTTACCCAATTCTAACGAATGCCGAAAGGTCAAGTTTGGCCCACAAATTGGACAAGCTTTGTACCCCCTAATGTACACATCCAACAACAAGCCCATATGTCAGGAAATCATGGACCATCCACATTAAAATTGTTCTTAAGGTGAAATGTCGTTGCCTTTTAGCCCTTGCCACATCATATGTTGCAACCCCCCTTCGCAACACTTGTAGCTCCTCTATTAAAGGTGCCATGTAAACATCGATGTTATGCATTTTTAGAGACTCCTTGCCAAGGATAATCAAGGTTAATATGACAAAAAAATTCTTTGTCTCAAGCCATGATGGTAAATTATAAATTTGAAACATGATTGGCCAAGTAGACCATGTAGAACTTTGAGCGCCAAATGGATTGACTCCATTTGTAGCAAGTCCTAACTTACATTATGAGGCTTAGTTGCAAATTATGGCCACATCACATCAATGTGTGCCCAAGCTTTGCTATCAACCACATGTCTCACCAAGCCATAAGTACTCCTATTGTCATTATGCCACACCATTAAATTTGATATGATAGGGACCTTGAACATGCGTTTTAAATGTGGAATGAAAGGGAAGTGACGAAGTACCTTAGTTGGTACCTTTGCTCTACCTATGTCCTTGTATCGTGTTAATCAACACTTTGGACATGTGTCTAGGTCTATATGCACCCTCCAAAACAAAATGAAACCATTTGGACATGCATGGATAATTTGGTAATTGAAGCCTCCCTTCTTGGTCAAAGTTTTTGCATGATACATATTTGAAGGGAGACAATTATTAGGTGGGAGTAGGTACTTATGCAAAAGAGACAATAGTTCATCTTCAAATTTATTGCTAACCCCATGGAATGTGCAAATGTTCATCAACAACATTGTAGCTGCAAGTTTTGTGGAACAGGTGCTTGGATACAACGATTGGCATGCCCCTTGCAACCTAGCTAGATCAACCCCACTATCCTCATCATTCACATTTGTTGTTCCCATTCCATTTGTAGATGGTCCATCTTCTGTATTACCTTCAAAAGTTCCAAGCATACTTTCAAGGATTGTTGCAAGTTCATCCACAATTGAAACATTTCCTACACTACATGCATGATGGCCATATCAGCTACACCTAGCTAGTTTTCAATTTGTTATGTCCTATCCATTTCAAGTATAGGCTACATTATGTTCCAACATTGTTTCCATGTGCGCACCTTCATCCAACTACACTATAGTGGATTTTGTATGTCTCCTAACATGGGCTGCCCATTTTTCATCAAAGTCATTTGTGGGTCCTGGTCCTTTCCAAGCTTGATATTGTGGGTGTTGCCCAAATTTGATCAAATGTTCACACATAATCTCTACCAACCTAGGTCTCGATCTCCTTAGGCAAAGGTTGCATGGGCATTTGAGTTTTTACACACTTAATTTTTATGCCCAAGATAACTCTTGCGCCCATAACTTGTCATCCTGACATCTTTGCCAGTCAATGTCCTCTAGTTGGTCTTACATCTCTTTTGCCAAGTTTGCAAAACAATAGGAAACAAAAAAACCCCCAATAACCATAAGGCTAAAGAATAGTGTACAAGGGTAGTCAAAATGGGAATACCTAATAGTAAAATTAAATGGGCAAAATGCACTTTTGGGCACATTAGCATCCATAATGTGTACAAACATATTGTCTGAAGATTATTTTCCAATGAGTTCCTTGACCTAATTTTCCCAATTGAATCAAACAGCCTAAACTAGTTCGAAGATTCAAGCAACAAATTCAACATTGTCAATATGGGAAGATGAATAATGACTACCAATTCCATTATTTTATAACGATTGGACTGGAGTAGCTAGCCACAAGATGCATACCTTTTATGCAACCTAATGTTGTTTGGGTATGTAGTAGAATCATTAGATGCAATAGTTGTTTAATTTTGGACAATAAGACAAGCTAGAAACTTTAGGCATAGGAAGACCCCATTAAAAAAACATTGTCATCATTTGACCTAAATTTATTTTTCTTTATGTCGGCATTACAATCTAATTTAAGTGACAAATTCTCATAGCTTTACATGTTATTGTCTCTTCTAAGGTAGTCACAATACCTAGTTGGACTTTGAACATTGCGCATGTAACATTACATATATATATATATATATATATATAGTGTTCATTAATGTATGTAATATATAGGTATATTGCAAATTTGAATCACAAGGTAGTTACATCTAGTTTACCTCCCCAAGGCAATAAGGATTTAAACAAGTCAATGCACTAGTTAGGCATGATTAAATTGACTCAATGGTTAGAGACTTGTCTCTAAAGGCCACCTATCTAGTTTTTCTTTTAGAGTTTTATAGCAACAATTGTATTTTGTACAAAACAACAAACATAAATTTCTCCAAACAAAGGGAAACACCCATAAACATTCCCATGTCATCATTAGCTGATGCATATAAATGGGGTTTCCTCTCTGTTTAACCTAATTTATATGCATCAACAAATTCAACCTAATTAATCGCAGCCACACATAGGTGAAAAGGTTGAAGAAAATACTCAAATTCACAAGCATTCATAGCACCTAATAAGACTTGTATGGCACAACACATGGCATCATTAATGGCATGCCGATGTAATTGAACCCTAGTATGTCCATGTCATTCCTTAATTTCACATCCATCTGCAAAAAGTTCAACATAAGAATTCAGATGGTGTAATTTTAGCACATAGATTTCATTGTTGTAGAACAATTCGTAGGGGAAATATAAATAGGTTTATGTTCTACTACATTTTGGATGTGTTGGAGTCTCATAGAGAAATATGGAAATAAATACATGTCTAAACCATGAACAAACATATAAAATATACAAAAATGTGATCCAAAATTAATGGGACTTGTAATGGATGTGAGGCTCAAAATGCCACAGTCAAAATCCTCATATTAACAAATCTAGCACCATGTTTTGCCCTCCCTCAAAATGAATATGATTGATGACCATGCATGACATTGTAGATAATGCAACACGGTTGTGCAAACATAATGTCACATTCACAATCTTCGGGGACTTCTTCACATTGGCCAGGTACCTAATCCCCCAAAAGCAAGTCCATCTCATTCTTGATATTTTTAAGTTTAGGGATGGACATAAGGGATAGGTACTTTTTCACCTTGAGTTTTCTTGTTTTGTAACACCTTTAGCGACCGCTTCCAAACATCATAGGACAATGGCATGGGCATTATGTCCTCCCCATCAGGCCAATGTGATGTTGCAACATCAACTTTGTTGACTTGGAAAACATGCCAAACCACATTAATACAAGACACTTTCTTCCAACCCTTATAAACAAGTTTCCAACCATGGAAATAACTCAACAGTGTTGCATTGTCCATGTCTCCGCACATTTTTGGAAAAATCACGATAGTGAAAACATCATTTGGGAGCCCAAGTATGATGCTGCCACTGTAATCGACTTTTATTTCATGACTTGCCGCAAATGGTTCATCATATGCCATCTGCAGGTGAAGACAATCAACCTAATTAGCCCCTACAATCAAATTTAACCCCTACTTGATCATAATTAGCCCTTGAATCATGTTCAATAAAATTAGTGCAAGACTATGCATTAATGGGAAAAGAAATTACAGTCCTGAGGCAAATTATGGTGTATTTTTTGACCAATTATACATTTCTTGTTGGAATTGGAAATTAGAGGTAAACACAATCCTACAAAAATGGACAATGGAGGTAAACACTTATGCCAATAGAAATGGAAAACAAAGTTAAGTACAATCCAATATAAATGGACAAGAATTTGGTGAACTCTTGAACCAATAGAATAGAAAACAAAGGTAAACATGACAATCCAACAAAAATGGACAACTAATATTTTTAAGATTTGTCTATTATTCTTCCATAGTCCCCAAGCTTGCACGTTTATAAATGATCTACAAACCAAGCTCTCTCCAGACTCTTTGTTGTTCTTGACAAATAGTAGCTAATCAGAACTACAATCTTGAGGGCTAATGGGTGGGGTGGCTAACAACTATTAGTTAGTAACTATTTAGGTGAAGAATTTATTTCTCCAAGGATGGTGTGTGGGACTCTTTGTGGGGGACATCTTTAATATTGTGGTGTAGGAGCAAGGAGTGAATGAGTGAGTATTACAGAGATACCCACCTGTTGCATGCATTCAATTCAAGTGGGTTGCACTTCTTTTTGCCATACATTCATTTCATTTGTCTAAGATGTTTTTAACACTTGCACCTATATAATCAACAAAAAAATAAAGATGACTATCACAAAAGGGTGAAAAGGGAAAGAAAAAAAATTGAATTACCTTGTGAAGAAAGGTAAGTTCTGGATGTGAAGGGCTTGAGTGCTCAACTATGGCTGTCTAGTGTAATTTTGTCTTTCTTCAATGTAGCCCACTGCATTTAAAATAAGCAAGGAGACAATTAACATAAGGAATTGGACGAACAAACATTGAAAGTAAGGATGGTAAGGATGATTCAAGCTTCTGTTAGCTCTAGACGATTCAAACTTCTATTAGTTTAATCATGTTGAAACACACAAACTACAATGTATATGCTTATAAACCACAAAATGTGCAATCAAGTTCTTAATAAAAGTATGTTCATGCTTGAAAGTATGTTCTTGTAGAGCTTGCTCTTGAATTCTCTAGTTGCAACAATTTTCGTCCCTCCTGTACTAAGCAAGTTGTTCAGTAGACAAAAAGCCTTGGTAGAAAGAGAACAACACAAGCTAAGTTTCACCAAACCTTAATCAATTACATATTAAAGTTGACAAACCCTAATAACTAGATGTTAAACATTTGATGGTCCTTATTTTAAAACCCTAATGTAACTTTCCAATGCTCAAGAACCCTTAATTCTATGTCATAATTTGATCCATTACAAAGGAATTGTCATCATTGTTGTTGGATTCTAGTGTTGGAATTGCAAACATCAGTTCCTAATCGACGTTGTTTCCTTAACACCTTAAGTGTATTATGTTTTGACTCTCTTAACTCCCCTACCAACTATAACCAGTCATTGTGCACCAAACACCCCTCTACCATATAATACATACATGAAAGATACTTCTCTTTGTGAATCTTGATTCTTGACCCCTTTGTTTTAAACTTGCTTATGCTCCACAACTTGGCATGCTTTTGGATGCCTTTGATCTAGGTTTCTTTTGTTTCATGTGTGTTTTTAAAACTTGCTACCAGCAATTTGGACCATAGTCGAGAAACAAATAGGAAGAAGTTGAATAATCTAGAATAGTTGGAGGTGATTGAAGCCCACTCTTGTTTTACAAGTAACTTCATCAAACTCTCAGGTGCTATTTTTTTTCTCACTTTGCTCAGTGGGTTTGACCAATATGTTCCCACAAGCTTAAATGACTTGCATATATTTTGGAAACATTTACCTTGCAATCAAGAACCATGACAAACCATAAGATAAAATAACATCTTGGCTATTATTGTCCTCTTCCTTCTTCATTGTTTTCTTTGGTTCTGGCTAGAACTTTCATTATAACCAATTACAACTCCAGAGGTTCACAAATTTGTATTCATGAGGTACATATTATGTAGCCACAAACCTTCTTGCATTTACATTGCTATTCTTTTATGGTAGTTTCTTTTAAATTAATTTTTCATTGCAAATGTAGCTTTTACTAAAGTGTTAAAGTGTAAAAAGGATGTGGCTAAAGATAGCTTGAAGGGTGTAACTAATATCCTATCTTTGTTATTTCAAGTTGAAGTATGCACAAGGTCGGACCATGCCACTTGGCATTTAATTTTGGTTCTATTAACATATTGAGGTACAATGACTAAACTTTGCACTATTTTCTTATTGAAATTGTTTTCTCAACAGTGCTGCATTGTCCATGCCTTTCCATGTTTTTGTTTTCTTGGGCTCTTGTTGGGGTTATATATAATGGCAATGGTGTTATCATTGTATCCTAGGTAAAACTTAGGACTAACTCAATTGAGTTAGTCCCAAGTAGTTTATGAGGTGTAAAGTCGTTACTTGTTAAATAAGTTATGTTTACTTGGGACTCTGAACTTTTCCAACTCTTGGTTTTTGCAAATGCCAACCACATTGAGCCTTTAAATGTACTTGGTGTTCATAGCCAGAGGATTGCAAGTAAGGACTAACATTTTATTATCATTGTTTGACTTTACTTGTGTAGCAAAATGAACTAATTTTGCGTAATTGGGTTGTAGCACAATATTTTGGTGCAATTTTTGTCTTGAACAACATTTCACATGGAAAAGATTTTTAAAATTTTAAATTTTGGGCCCTAATTATTTTTGTAGTCCATTGCAGCTTAGTGGTCTTAAACTAGCTTGATACAAGAAGATGTTCCTACAACTAAAATTCCATATGAAAAAATTTGCGATGGCCAGGTAGTTCGAATTAATGAAGCTTTGCCCAAAATTGGGGTGGACAAGGTGTTACAAGACTTGTAAGATAGCATTGGATCCCTAAGTTTTAGTTCCAAGGATGTTGGTGCATTCTTTCCTTGCTTATTTGAAGTTGAAAATTTGAAAACTCAATGAAATAGACTATTTTGCACTTGCATCTAAAACTTACAATTGTGGTTATATTGAACTTTCCATAGTTTTAGAATTAGAAATAGATTGTATCTATTTTGGTTGTAGGTTGTCATTAAGTGGATCTTAGTCTTGATTCTTCACACATTCTTGATCATGAAATGTTTTTTTAAAGGAAGGAAACTTTTAATGCTAGTGTGAAGAAAAAGGTGATACAATTGAAATGTAGCCAAGAAAGGCCATGTAGGTGCAGTTCTTATATAATAAACAACCTTAGTTTATGTGTAAGTATGGCTAAAGGTAAAGCTGATGTAGGTTCAAATTGTTCAAACATTATTACAAAAATGGGGTGTTATTCACTAGCTTAAATCATTACGAAACTTTACATTAGAAGAAAAACCCCATTTTTCGACAAAAAATAGTCACAAAAGACACTTTTAGTCACCTAAGACAAGTCAAAAAATGGGGTTTTTCTTCTAGTGTAAAAAGTGAAAAAAATTCATTGCATTTTAGTGATTTCACCCTAGTTAAAATTATTTCATTATAATATCACTGTGTAAACATTGTGTTTCACTATTAGTTGACATAATTCACTATTATAATTTACTATAGTAAATAGGTTTATTTTTATGTTATTTTAAATACCCTATATATGCTACTTTATGATATACCCTATATTATTTTAAGCTACTTTAATTATTTTAATTTATATTTTACATTATTATAAGTCATTGCAGGCTATTAGAAATTATTATTTCCTAAACTATTATACATTATTCTACCTTAAAATATCTTAATTAACTTATTATAATGTTTTCAGTTATTTTAAATTAAATTATTCAATAACCTTAAGGGGTTATACCTTAAGTTATTTTATTCTAAATTAATATATGTCATTTCAAATTATATTTTAGGTTATTCAAACTCATTCTATTTTATGTTATTATAAGTTATTTTATCCTAAGTATAATAACTTAAAACAACTCAAAAAAAAAAATGATGACCTAAGGTAAAATAGCCTAGAGTAATTAATAATAGCCTATGAAAAATAATTTAAAATAACTACAAAATTTTTATGATATAATAATAAAAAATATCCAACAATAACTTATAATAGAATAATCATGAATAGTCATCATATAACATAGAATAACCAACAATAACTTATAATACAATAACCACCAATAATCATAATATAACCTAAAATAACCACTAATAACCATCAATACAATAACCACCAATAGTCATTAATAAAATAACCACTAATAGCCATCAATAAAATAACCATTAATAGCCATTAATAAAATAATCACCAATGGCCTATAATAAAATAACCACCAATAGCTTATGGTAATTTAACCACAAATAGTCATTAATAGAATATCCATTAATAGCCACTAATATAATAACCATCAATAACCACCAATAACCATTAATAGCCTATGGTAATTTAATATAAAATTACCACCAATAACCACCAATATAATAGTTACTAATAACCATTAATAGAATAGCCATCAATAGTCATATATTTAAAAAAATTAAAATTACCGAAAATAATTTAAGGTGAAATAATCTACAATAAACAAAAGTACCTTAAGGTGAAATGATATACAATAGTTTAAAATTGCCAATAATAGCATAAGGTGAATTAACATTCAATAGCCAAAAGTAACCAACAATAACTTCACATAGTTAAAAATATCTTAAGATGAAATAGTTTAGAATAACATTTTTTTAATAATATTTACAAATAAAAGTGAAATAATTCACAATAGCCAAAAAACCATAAAATAGCAAAAAAAATTTATAATAGCCGAAAATAACCTAAGGTGACATGGGCTAAAATAGTAAAAAATAACATAAAATAATTTAGAATAACCAAAAGTAACCTAAGGTGAAATAGCCAATAACCAGAATTAATTGAGAATAACCATAAATAGCCATAAATAATGTAGGGTGAAATAATTTAGATTAATGAAAAGTAACTTTATAATAGTTGAAAGTAGCTTAACATAGGTAATATTATTATATTAGTAAAAATCTTATCCATTTATTAAACATTTTTTTTTTCAAAAGAATGGTCATTGAAATGTTATTGAATAGTGATATTCAAAAAAATAAAATTCAAATGATTTTACATTTTTAAAAGGAAATAAATGTAATTATGTAAATTATTGAAAATTTAAAAGTAAACTTGAATCATTTCATTTCGACAAAATCTCAATAAAATATGAATTTTCAAAGTTTATGTTTTTGTAATGTTTAAAATGAAGTATTTGATAAATAAAATGCAATGTAACATATTATCTTACAAAGTGGGTTGGCTTAATGGCGTTACTTCCATTGGAAAGGTCAAAAGATCAAACTTCATAAGTGGAATGTGTGTGATCAATAGTGATAAATTGATCGAATATTCTTTTATTTAATTCCTTAAATAAATGCCTCAGTTTATTATGTGGCCTATGTACTTAGGTCAGGTTTTAAAATTAACCTCGGTAATGACATGTGTCAATAATTCATAGGCTGAAAAAATGAATTATCAAAAAATTATATATTTAATAATTAAATTTATTTGATGTCCATGTTGCCTAGTTAATTAATTAACAAGTGAATGGCTTGGTAAATTTGTATTTCACTTTAAAGTAACCTTGTTTCACTAGGTATTAATGAACCAATTCATTGTCCATAACAACTGGTACACGTTCATTAAAGGATTGACCAATTTCACCATGGTCATAATGTCCAAATTCACTCAAAATCTAGTGAAACCCAAAATGAACTAGGATGCATTTTGGTGTAGTGAAAGGACACTACAAATGCATCCTTGCAAAATGATGTGGAAGGATTGAACTACATCCCAAGCTTAGAAGGTGACAAAAACATGAACATTGGTGATGAAAAGGTTGAAATTCCGCTTCGGAGTTCAACAAATAAACCAATGAAGAAACCCTATGTAGGAGGGGTTCGAAGCCTTGGTGCAAAGGTAAGTCAATTTTTTTAGTATCATTCCAGTGGCTTGTTCATTCATCTTTCTATTTTTGGGGTTTAAATTACAATTGTGGCAAACAATGTGGGTCAACTTTCCTTTTGATTCTATTCAATTTTTCTTGTTGGTAGGTCATAAAGTAACATGCCTATGAACCAAATGGAAATAAATACCAAGAGGTTGCAAACCTTATGGATGGTTCCCAATGCCCACCCAACAATAAGCCACAATGGTTACAAGGTGGAAAGGAACAATGTTATCAATTATAACCATTTTATCAAAATGGGACGAGGGTATGGGGACAAAATGTTCCACAACAAGTGCCATTGGGTTGCTAATATATATTTGGTGGATTGAAGGAAACTATAATGTTGTTCCACAAACTAATTGGGCAATGAATTCTTCTTATAACCAATGGGGTGGACTAGCTGGAGACCAAAATACGATTCCACAACAAAAAAATTATGGAAATTCTGGACAATCCGAGCTTAGGCCATCTCAATTCCATTATGAGGGGCCCCAATGCACAACATACCATGTAATAACTGAACCAAATTGTGGTCCCAACTCTAGGGGGGTCCAAGGCACATTGTACCCAATGTTAAGTACAATTTGTGGTCCCAACTTTATAGGACCCCAAGGCACAACATACACAACTACAAGACCCAATTGTGGTCCCAATTTTGTTGGACCATTACCACAACCCTATCAAGTGCCGCCTCCACCTCCAATATCTAAAGGGGCACATTTGCCAGTAGTGGCACCTTCACCTACTCATGTGCCAAAATAGCATATGCTAATAATGTCTAACCTTCTTGCATCTATAGTTACTAGAAATGAAACCTCCACACAACTGCCATAATTAAAAGCTCGAGCTCACAAATGAGCAAAAAAAAAAGGCTTATGATTATAAAGTTGATGAACGATTATCTAGAGGTATGAAACCTCATGAGGTAGAAGTGACTCCTAGAGGGAAGATAGACGAGGCTTGTGAGGGGGGAAATGCATGGGTTGACATCTTAAGGTCTATGGCACCCTGTGAACTTGATGTTGTTATTATACATGTCAAAGACCAAAACCCCATTGACATGGCACCACTCTAAGTTCGAATGGACACACTTTTTGAATATAAAAATAATCCCTTGTGCCAAAAGGGGTTTGAAGATGCTATTAGGCAATTTTTGAAAGGTGAAAGGTCTTGACTAAAGCTATTATTCATTCATAAAGCTCAGCAAACTTGCCCCATGGGTATAGAGCTAGATTAGTGGGATCAACTTATGACATACTAGAAAAATGAAAAAACAATCATTCAAGCTTCGCACATGTCAAATGCCCGAAGGAACCAAAAAAAGCCTTCAAAGTATGGGCATGGTGGCAGAGTTGGCGCATAAGTCGCCCTAGTAAGTTATGCCCATTTTCCATATAATACTTTTCATTTCCATCTGTGTATTGTGATGGAATGGCTAATGGGTGTGTGTGATGTGTGATGTAAGAAAAAAAGGGCTAGGAGTCATTCTCTTACTAAAATTGCAATAGTTACAGGGCATGAATATGAAAAGACATTAGCAATGATAGTTAGGATTTCCTAAAAGCCTTCAAACCCAATTGATATATATATATTGACATGTTCCATTTCCAATGAATTTAAACATCTTGAAGAGTTTCCTTTAAAGTCATACTTGTGTCATGGACTCATGACAATATGCATACTTGCAATCTGTGCAGGGTTTGAAGCATAAGCTTTTGTTAATTTTAGGAATGCATTTGTAGGTTTATATCCTCCTATTCTCTATTTTGAAACACCCAATTTTTTGTTTTTGTTTTTGTTTTTTTGAAATTTAGTGTATTATGAATAATGATTATGTTATCTTTGATGCAAGGTGGCAACACAACTACATTGTTTACATGAGTTGGACAAATTGAATCCAAGTTGCTTAATATTACTGGCACAAATGTTGGAGACTTGTAACGATAATGCCAGGTCTATCGAATGCTTGAATACCACCATTTGTGAATTTATGTGACAAATGCAATGATGGGAATGGTTACAAGAAATCCAAAGATAAAGGAAAAACTTTGACAGATGAAACCAACTTGTTTCATATGATGGAGCAAAAATTATTGCATTTTCGGAAGGGTAAGAATTTAGCCCAAGCTTTTGATGTTAACGGTGCACTAAAAGCTAGTTTTAGAGGTCAAATGAGTGGGGAGACACATATTGATGGCAAAAAATAGGACTAGGAAATCAACAACCTAAACATCTTGGAACCCTTCATTCCAAAAGTTCAACTGATTAAGTGAATGTCTTGTTCTGTCAATGTGATAGTTTACATATGTTATGATTACACTATTTCAAGCCTTAATGGTGCAATGATATTTACGTTAGCTAAATTACTTGTAGGTGATTGATGTAGTCACCACTCTACTGATCAATGAGGTATGTGCATGGAAGAACCTTAATTGTGGTCATTTGAAGGTAATATATTGTCATGGCATTCCAAAAGTTTTAATTGGCTTGAACTTCATGTGATTATATTGTAGGTGATTAATTTGAACCAAACATTGCCATGTCAGGTATGGTTGTATAATGCATATAGTAGACAATCCCATATTTATTCACAAATATTGAATTCTCTGCCATGTGGGCGATTACATCAAGTTTTGGACAGTTTGGGAATTATTCAAGTTAATTTTACAATTAAACCAAAAAGCAAGGGTTGTTTGCTTATGATGAAATACATTTTTTATTAGTTGTGTGATTAGGTGATTGAGGTGGTCACTACATAACCAAGAGAAGTCCATGTGACCTCTCAGGCAATTCAAAGCCCAACTCGACAAAAGGATAATGATGTGATGATTCAGGTGGGCCAACGTAAGCTCAAAGTGCCAAATTTGTTTAATCAATGGCATTTTGTTCCAATTGTTTAAATTGATTAGACATTTATTACATTGTAGTTATTGGAGCTAATTTTCAAAATTTTATATGTTGTGCTTACTTATAAGACATGTGTATAAGGTTTGCTAACCCCCTTTTGATTCATTTAGGCAAATGAAACTGAAGTTGCCATAGTATGCAAAAATTAAACCCAAATAAAAGATCAGCCGCCAACACTTTGAATGCATCAAACCGAGTATCTTTTGGCCAACTTGAAACACCCTAAACCTTGCTTTACCTTAGGCTTTATGTATAAGTTGTTTATTGGTGTAGTCAAAAACAACAATATAAGTTGAGTGTTTTTAGTGTACCCACAACCATTATCAAATGAATAGTGGTCAAAACAATGTATCCTATTTAAACATGGTACATGATCATGATACGTTTGGTTCTATGTGGGTGGCAGAACAAGAGGAAGAAGAAGCCAACAAGGGTAGAACCCCTTAAGTTTAAATTTCAAGGAGGTGCAACAACAACACTTGAATTGTGTTTGGAAACCTTAGCAACGTGCAACATGAATTCAATCTAGATATGAATTGCATTAGATTTTATGATTGCTCAAATAATCATATTTGTTATGTAGGACAACATACTTCTAGTAGTATAATTTGTATTGCATGACCTTGTGATGTGTTTGTGTTGTGCACCATAGGTGAGATGGTCTTCTTGTTGCATAAGTGTGAACATGATGGAATGGGTACCCCTACTACAAGCACAATAGTTTATGGAGTTCTAAGGGATTTATTTCATGGGGCACAAATTGTAGATGGCTTGTACAAGGTGGAGGTGTCAGGATTGATGCTCCTAGATGCACTTTTGCATTTCCCAAATTTTAAGGATGACCTACTGCAACTATTGCTAAAGCAAGTTCAAGGCCAATTCACATTGTGGGATAGTGCAATGATGCGAAAAATTAATTAGGTACTTATTCTTTTCAAGTATTGTAGTTAATACTAGTGCCATGAACTTCATTGAACTTGTGTAGAAATGTTTCATAATGTAAAGTTCTTGAAGTCTTCAAGTTTCTTCACATCACCTTGTTCCATTATGCTTTAATTTGATAATGATGTTTTATCTACTCTAGCATTAGCATAGAAATGTAGTTTTGCAACTTGCTTAGTGGCATTAATAACTTCTTATGCAACTATCCTATAACTACTATAGTTGCACTAGCACCATATTTAATTAACTTGTAACTAATGTAGTTGAATGCATAGTGGCACAGACAACTACACATGCAACTGCTGTAATTGTACTCACAACTAATTATGCAACTACCATAGTTGTTTTTACAACTACATCATATGTTACAAGACATATTTTGATCATGCCACATGGAAATATTTTATTGCACTAAAGCAAAATTTAAGCTACATGAAAAAATATTCAATTATTTTATAACAAATGATTGGTTGCCATGTGTTAATATTCTATTACATTAGTTTCATTTAATTTCGTATAGTCAAATGGCATATTGCCATGTGGTGATATGTAATTCAAATTATGTGATCCTAATTTGATTTATCACCAATGATGATATGCCATGTGTCCCTATTTTTATTGCATACAAAATAATTTCAAATACATGACGATACATTTGATTATTTTGCAGCAAATGGTTGTCTACCACCTGTCCAAATTATTAAAAATTTAATCTAATTTGTAACAAAAAATGGTATAATTTAATATAATTTTAACTTTAATATACCCTTGACTAACATGAATTTATTAATATAACTATTATTTTATTATAATTAGAAGTTGCCGCATGGCTACATTCTATTCACCCATCATTGGAGACGTGGTGCAATTTAATTATCTTATGGTAGTCATAGGTGTAGTTGTAACTTTATGCAACTACCAGTGCAATTACCATGCCATGTTACGTCTATTCCGACTACATGTTTTGTGGCACTTCTCCAAGGCGATTGTAGTCAAACCAAGTCCGAGGTGTCTATTATGACTAAAATGGAGTCATAAACTTCGTGGTTAATTTCCAAATTTCTTCTAGTGTTTCAATTAGTTTTTGCAACTACTTTTTAGTTACAAACAACATTTGCAATGAAAATCCCCTTAACTTTTAAATGTGATAACAAACCAATATGGTTAATTTATAGCCCCATTGTTTCTCCCACCTATAATGTAGGAGGCTAAAAATTGGCACCCCTATGGTATAAGGGACATGTCATACCATCTTTTTCACACTTACAATGTCCCATTTGAATTTCTCAAGCCATGTTGGTAGGGTTTTTCAAGCTTGGGCATGTAACGATTCAACTCCCAAATTTTGCTCTTTGCCCATGCTACAAACTTCAAGAACATGTGAGAGGGGTCAATTCATACAACATACGCAAACACAACATGGTTGAAAATAGTCCCAAATAATGGTCATTTTTTTTTGCCCAAAAATGGATGAAATTTGTTTGGTTTTGTGTAGAGTTACATTGGATAATCAACTTTGACCATTTTTTTTTCCTCATCTCAACTTGATTTTGCATAATATTTTTTCCATGTCATTCATATAAATGCTCGTTTTCTACCTTAATTTTCTTACCATCAATAATGCATGGTATTTTGGTCCATTCTCCCCAAAACGTTGAAAATCAAACTTTTGACAATCCAAATTTTCCATTTCTAAACTAAATCCTATTTTTTAAAAGTCGGGATTCAGCTTGAAGTCCTTTACAACTCTACTAAGTTGAATTTTTAAAATTCCGACAAAATCCATGACTTTTGGGCACATTTGTGAAGGTTGGTTCAACTTTTGTATTATGATTGTTTTGGTCAAATGTCAATTAAAGGTTAATTATTGCATTGGACAAGTCACATGCAATATTAATTACAAACGACAAGGGGTATTAGATGAAAAAGAAATTAAAAAGAAATTGAATTTATCCTTTGAATCCATTATATACATAATTGTCACATGTGATTAAAATGTAACTATTTTGGTCATTAATGAGGGCAAGTGACATGCTATTACATTTTCCAACTTTTAATTATTTAAAACATAAATTTTATTATAATTTTGAAATAATTGAGGACATCCAATTTAGATGCTTGGATGGTCATAAATTGTGCCACATGGCACAATATAAATCTATCACATGGCATATTCATTTGAATTTTTATAAAAATAAATTAAAATTAACATTTAGGTAGTTTGATAGGTATTTAGGTAAGTAGGTTAGGGAGGTTGGTAGGTTAAAGTGGTGCATAAACATTTTAATTTTTTATCTTGGGTTGAGCCTTTTGATTGACTCATCCCATATAACATAAATATAATACCACACCCCTTCTTTATATAATCTTCAAAATGGGAATGAAAAACAAACAATATGGGATAAGTTTTGAGTTGTGACTTAGTCACAAACTAGGTTACAACTACAAACTTTCCCCTTGCCCTTTGTATTCATTTTTAAATTTCTAAATAATACAATTAATCAAGTAACTGATTAAGTAACTAATTAGCTACAAGTTATCAATACATAACTCATAAATAAGTAAATTGATAACTACAATATTATTGTTAATAATTTTAAAAATATAAATGATAAGAAATTACTCTAGTCATATATGTAATTAATGTAAAATTATTATAATTACAAAAATTTTAGTAAATTTTTTAATTATTTTAAAATTATAAATAAATAAATAAATAATATTATTATAAAATAAATTTTTACATGATTTATCAGTATTTTGATAGTAATGAAAATTAATATTATATTAATTACCATAAAATTACTCTTTATTACAATAAAATTTATAAATCGTGTAAAAATTCATGTTGTAATAATAATTATTAATGGTAAATATTAATTTAAAATAATAAATAGAATAAAAACATTAATTGCATTAAGTTTTTGGATTACTATAATATTATTGAAAAAAATGATGTAATAGGTTTTTAAAAAATTAATTGTAATAAATAAATATTTTATAATATTTTAAATAATATAATATGATCCATGTAATTAAAATAATTATTTTTCATCATTGTAAATAATTAATTACAAGTAATAAGTATAGTAATTACATCAATTTTTCTAAGTATAATAGAGATTTTAATAAAAATTTGAAATTAAAAAAATATTTTTCAATTATAAATTATGTAAATTTTTTATTACTCCAATAATAGCAATAATTTGTGTCTAAAATTAGTATTAACATATATCTTGTTAATTAAAAATTAAAATAATTTTTATTTTGTAATAATAATTCAAAGAAATTATTATTATCATCATTTATATTGAATCAATATTTTAGCTAGGAGGTAACTTAGTGAGGTTAACTATAATATTGTTATTACTTTTTAATAATGTCATTTGTGGTAGGTACTAATTAACCATATCAATCAATATGAAATGATAAAAATAATAGCACAAGGATAATAATTTTTGTAAATATAATTAACCTTGGATATGTTTGGAATATGGTCATAATATATTCCAAATACATGTTTAATAATCTCAAAACATACATATATACATTCATTTATGTTTTATATATTTTAATGTGTTCTAAATATGAAGTACATATGATTTTAATACGGTCTTTGTATGTACCCTCATTATACACTTGTATAATGCTCCAATACCCCTTTGAAAAATTTGAAGTGACTTCATTATTTCATATGGTTGTGACTAATTTTGGTCACATTTTCAACTAATGAGACATATATGGCATTTCTTAGACAAAAACCAAATGAAAAGTTAGTTTTTTGAAAGGATGAAAGAAACAATAGTTGCAAACTAATTGCAACATACTCACAAACTTGACCATGAAAATGAATAGTTGTAGAAGTGACCAAAATAGTTGTAATGACAATTTAGTCACATGTAGTTGCAAACTTCTTGGTTACTCAATACAAGATTTCTTCTAGTGTTCATCACTTCCCTTTAATATCTAGGTTACTATGGATGTACATTTGCAAAACATTGTTGAGCTTATTGATTTAGCACAGAAGTGGTGCAAGTTTGGATGGTCTAATCTAAAGTGTGTTAGATTCCAAGAGTTGGAAACACATAGATGAAAAATGGCTAGAATTTGCATGTGAATTTGATGGGGTCAACCCATTTGGGAACTTTAATTCATTGCATTTTACATGGCCATGATTTTGTTGAATTACAATTTTCCCCTCTAGTTAGAAACTAAATGCTACTTTTTTATGTTGGCCTTAATCATTCTTAGTAAGGAATTTGTAACATCCAAAAATGTGGATGTGTGTTTGCAACCTTTGGTTAAAGAATTGTAAATGTTGTGGAACGGTGTAAATTGATTTTGATGCATACTTAGGGGCAACATCCAACTTATGTGCAATGTGTTTGTGGAGCATACATGATTTTCCAACCTACTGGCTATTTGTAGGTTGTGTTACCAAAGACCATGTAGGATGCTCTCCTTGTGGTCTAGAGATTGATGAATATTAGACTTCTTGGAAACTAATTTTTTTATAATAAATTGACAATATTTGCCAAGGAGCCATCCTATTAGAGAGCTCAAAATGCTTTCTATGGGGAAACAAAATTTAAGGCAACACCTTTGCGAGTAACTATTGCAAACCATATACAATGGGGCACAAAATGAAAATCATGGTTACATTGTCTAAGAAATAGAGCAAATGCCAAATTTGACCTTATACACAAATTTGGCATCAAACTAATCAACATCATGTCTAAATTGCCCTATTGGCAGGTAAGCATTTTGGGCCCTACTCTTAAATTGATTTTCTATTATAATTATTTGAGCACAATATAGTCATACCAATTAAGTTGTTGAAAAGACTTTGAATAATGGCACCTTCATTGTATAGTTATTGCCATAGGCCTATAAATTAGGTCCAAGAAACAAAGTTCTTGGTCCACATGGTGGTAATTAAGTTGAATTGAGCAAATGTAAAATTTTGATTTAGTGGATAGTGATCATGGTGAGTTTCAAATGTTTATAATTTCATCCACTTTCTTGTTGGCCATGGTTTACTAATCCACAACAAATTGGACATGATGCACTATGAAAAGAATTTATGTGAAAATGTGATGAAAATAATCTTTGGTACAAAGGACACAATGGCTATTTGAAAAGACCTCAAATAATGCTACATATGACCACATTTGTGGCTATAGGATGTTGCATTAAGGATGATTAAACTTGTAGTTTCATTTGTGTTGTCAAATGAAGAAAAGGAAAAGTTGTTTACAAATTATTAGCAACTTGAAACATAATCTCATTATGTGTCATGACTAAGGAAGGGAATCCACAAGGATATAAATATGAAAGGGATGAAGTCTCATGACTATAATGTTATGATGCAAGAGATATTGCCACTATGCATGTGACACAATATGGCAAAGGGTTATAAAATGGCCATTATTCATTTATCACATGTGTTCAAAAAACTAGGTGTAAAATTTGTGGGATCTGGCAATAATGGGGGACATTGACATTAATCATGTTGGAACATGATTTCCCTGTATCATCTTTTGATATTTTGACACATCTTTTGGTTCATTTACTGGAGAAACTGGAATTGTGGTCCAATCCACACCCAATGGATGTACCCAATTGAACAATACTTGAAAACCTTGAAGGGATTTGTGAAAAATAAGTTTTGGCATGATGTCAACATGATAGAACACTATGCATTAGAGGAGGCCTTACAATTTTGCACAAAATAATTATGTAGGATTTTACAACCACAACATAGAGAATAAGGGTTGAGAAAGAAAACCCACCCATGTATGAATGATAAAATGTTTAAAGGAAGTGGGCATTTGCAAATCATGAGTGTAAATCTTTGGGACATGACAACATTAAAGTGATGGATTTTGATTAAATGCCATTTATATTGTTGCCATGCCATTGTTTGTAAGTTGCAAAGTTGAAAGTTGGCATGAAAATTATGGCAAGAAACATACTAATAAATACAAATATGTAATCAAGAGAAGATAGAGTTCTTATTTAACCTAGGTTGATTTCAAACAAGGGTTGTTCATGTGTTCCTAGATCATCCCATGGAAGTGCCACCATTTTCAACATAGATAAGAACTTCAATTGTTACAACTATCAAAAAAACGGACATAATTGAAAAAGATGTGGTGCAAATGTCCATGCCACCAACACTTGAAACCAACCCTTATCAAGCAATGTGGGCATATAGTAACTATATCCATGGTTCAAGTGTTGAAGAACACTTGATAACATGTGATAATGGGGTAGCAACAATTTTTGAACAAAAATGTGTGTTTGGACTAAGTGATCAAAATCCAATGCTTGCAAAGCTAAAATATGTAAGATGGGTTGAAGAGATATTAGAGCTACAGTACATGGTATTAAACATTATTATTTTGTAATTGAGGAAAAAAAAAAAAAACTTTAGGAATATTGCAATAGCCAAGAGAGATGAATATGGCTTCATTTACATAGGCTTTGCTTCCTTAACTCCCATTTTTTACTAGTCTTTTGTTTTTTTGTTACATGTGGAGCAAATTCATTTTTCTAATGACATGAAAAAAAAAGGATGGAAAGTCAAATGTAACACTTGCATAGTATATTTTATTGAACTTATGAAAATATGGTCAAGGCATTAAACATTATAGTATATAAGGACATAATTATTTTTATTTTAGTGCTTAAAAAATTTGGAAATAATTATAATAATTACACATGTGGCAAAATCATTGGCAATGCTAACTTATTTTTGTCACATCTCTCATGTCATAGTTCACTTCAAAAATATCTATGATTGTTTTTAATCGCATGCCACATGTGACAGTCCACTTCAAAAATGTTTGATTATTTCAATTACATGCCACATCTCACAACTAATGGATGGTGAATGTTGGGGCATAGTGTGTTTATGATAATATTTGCATTAGACGTTTTTATCTTTTGAGAACAAATCACAAACCCTTGGTATTATGGCTTGTAATTGTTTTTGATGTTTATGGAAGGAGAGGTTGTTGGATTACAATGTTGTAGAACTTTTGTTTCAAAATTATTCATCATGTGCATTATGGCCAAACATACCAATGTTGATGCACTAAATAGGAATTTGGGAAGTATGTCCAAGGAGGATGAGGACTTTGGGAATGATATTTAGGATTTAGAAGGATTCTGAAGGAGTTTATGGCATCAATATGGATAAAACACTATGAAGGACAAATATTTATGTGGCATGTGAACTTGTCACTAACCTATTTATTTTGAAGAAGTAATGTTAGCAACTTTGAAAATCAAGAGGAAGTGAAAGCTATCAAACACGAATGTGGAAGGATGACTTAAGAAGATTGTTAATAATCAACCTATGATGCATAGATCACATGGTTGATAAAGCCAAAGGAATTTGAGAATAAAAAGTATAGCTATGGTGTTGGATCTGTTTGAAGATGAATAGATGTTAAACATTGACAATTGGAAAGATGAATTGTTTATGACTTTGCTTATGGGAATTATGTTGAACACAAATTTGCTTGCTTCTTTTGAGATTGAAAGGGCAAAAAAAAATGTGATAAAATAACATTGGTTAAAAAACACATTGTATTTCTAGAATTGGTTGTTCCATAAATTGAGGAGAAAAGGAGGTCATTGGAAAAATGCATAATGAGATGGGGCATTTTGGATTTTGATTAAAGAAAAGGAGATTTTTTTGGCATGATAGAACTGAGTCTATTGAATAATTGGTCAAAGCTCATGATAAATGTAAAATGATTAGATAATCTAATGATTTGTGCTTTGGTGTTGAGGAGATGAAAAATGTACATGTATGCAATTTTACTTTATCACATTATTCTTGATATGACAAACCAATTGCCAAAATTTGTGAAAGGCAACAAATATGTATTGGTCACAATTGACCATTATTTTAAATGGTGCAAAACTTGTGTAATGTAGGGGTACAATGCATTTATTATTGCCAAAATTTTGAAAGAACAAATCATTTGCAAGTTTGGCATTGCTAAGTTCATTTTAGTTTATAATGGGAGTGAATGAATGAAGGAATTTGATGTAATGTTTTAAGATTATGGCATTGCTCAACATTTTATTTCTCCTATTTGGTTTCAATGTGATGGGATGATGGAATGTTTGATTTAGACAATCAAACATGGACTAATAGTTTTGTTAGCTTCCAACACATAAGGATGGTATATGTAATTACCAAGGATTTTTTTTGGATATTGTTGTGGCATCCAAGAAAACACAAAATATTCTTCATATATGGTGTTCATTAGGTGTACCCCACATGTTAGTGCTAACAACAACTTGAGTGGGTAGTGTGATGCTATTGATGAATAAGTTGAACTTGAATTCATGGCAGAACATATGGTGTGTAATATGTAGCTTATTGTAAATATTCACAAGTCCATATTTGAAAATGTAAAGAAATCACAAAAAAATAATGAAAAATCTATGTAGCTCACAAGGGACTTCAAATGTTTTTTGAATTTTATGCGAATAATGTTAAAGCGAAAATGCACAAACTTGGTAGGAAAAGATCATTTGTCTTAGAAGTTGGGAATGACCTTATTTTTTATGGGGTGCAAGGATGGAAAAGGTTTTAGGGAACATGGTGAAGGTTGTAGGATTTTTGTGATCAAGAATTTGAATGAAAAGCATTGGGAAAAAGTTGAGAAGGACTTATAGATTTACCATTTTGTAGCTTGAAGCCGAATCTATGAGAATATAGGTTTTTTTTAAGGATGGAGTGGTGGCACATGTGATGTGGAATGATAACTAAACAATTTTTGGCAAATGAAAACATGGTTTGAAAATTATTTGACTTACTTGAAAGAAAAAGGAGACAGCAATAGGAGGAAAATAAGAATGTTTTTAGTGGTTGAAATGATCAAAGTGTGTGGAAAGGATTAGGAAAGGGTCGATGGAAATTGAAGAAAACATGTGCATCTTTCTTGATTTTTCTCCAAATTACACTTTGTGTGTTGTTTATTTGTAAAAGAATGTGTGGCATTAATGTGTTGTTGTTTTTCAAATGCTTTCAATCTTTTATTCATGAAGGTGGGTATGCACTATTTTTCAACAATGAATGGTTTGTTGGTTTTGTTCTGAAATTCCTCATGATGTTTGGCAATGGTTTATTATTGGGTTGTCACCTATCTTTTGTTATTTATGAAGGTGTTGCACTTGGTGATATGTTGAAAATAAATGGAAACGGAGAATTGGTAAAGCACAACATTGGGAAAAGCTAAGTGTCCATGAGTTTTTACATTGTGTATACTAGTTAAAGGTGTGATTGCTATGGGGAAAAATGCTCACAACACAAGTTTTTGTTGTCACTTTAGTCATCAAATTTCCAACATTTTTCATGCATTGGAGAACTTTAGGATAGAAAGGTAGAAAAATTTAGTAGAATGATTAGGTTAGAGGCACGTTATGGAAATAATGAAGATCCATGAAGGATTTTGGCATTGGTTTCTGATGGCATTGTGACCTAAAAATGTGTTTGGTGTTTTTTTGGTGTGAACAAGGTTTAAGTTAAAGTTTGGATGCAAGAGTGACCTAAGTGGATGAATAGTTGTAAGGTTTTGGATTGACGGAAAGTGCCAAAGCAAGAGATCATAGAATGGAGGTTTGTGAAGGAAGAATGCCCTAAGCTCCATGAAGTCCTTAAAATAAAGGGTACTGTATTTTTGTTGTGCCATTGCCTTCTCTTTTGTGTGGACAAAAAATGCTACATAGAATAGGGACTAGTTGAAGAAGATGATGAATAGACAAGGGGTTTCAAAAGTGGTTGTATTATGGCATTTGTGTTTGGAAGGAAAGATGCTACATTATTGGGACAAAGTGTTGAGGTGTGTGTGAAAAGGAGTACCCATTCATGTGGGAGCTCTAAAGGGAATTACTCGTGACCTAATCCTTCCTAGGATTATTGGGACATACATGCAATGGGTGATTAGGGTTATTGTTGTCTCTTTGTAAAACTTCTTGAAACCTAATGGGGGAATGGAAAGGATTTATGTTCTAAGGTTATGAGTTGAAAGTCATAAAATGCCATAATCCAACTAGTGGGCTCAAGAGAGAGAAACTATAGCAAGTTGATTCTTCATGGTTCATAGTTTATGTGACATAATTACTATTCAATTCAATATAGGATTGGTGTTACATCCTATTTAAAATTTCATAGAAGTTGATTGTTTTATATCAATGATTGTTAATTTGTCATTGCCCTCTCTTTTGGTGATAGCATTGTCATTTTAGGTTCAATATACTTGAGGTTTTTTAAGAGATTTTGGTATTTTAAGTAGTAGTGGGATTGTGAATATGGGGAATGAGTGCTTGTACAAATGGGCATTTGGAATGGGGTTTTTGTTTATTTCATGGAAATTCAAAGTGGGCTATTGGGACAATTGCAATAAGAGCTTTGAGGGATACATTTAACTAACAACTTTTGAGATGACATTTTTCACTTGTCAAAAATTGTGGGATCGTAGGTATCTAAGGGAGGATCTGTTGTGAGATTTCGGATTTGATATGGGATTGTAGGTATCTGAGGGAGGATCAATTGTGAGATTTGGGATTTGATATCATGTCTGTTGTTGAAAAGGATTGTGTCAATGGAAATTGAGAGTCTTGGGTTTCATGACTCAATAATGCCGTGAAGAAGACCAAAAAGCTCATGAGAATAATTCTGGACTGATCCAATCCATTAATTGCATGTAGATTTTAGTCTGTGATTATGTGTAGGACTTCTCTGAGGTAGTAAAGTTAAAGCAAAATGTTGTGATGGATGTTTTTTAAAAGTAGATTTGTCGTGTGTTTAGGCATGATTGATGTTTTTGAGATCTATGAGAGGATAGATGATTGAGAAAATCAAATTCTTTTTCCTTTTCTTTTTTGATGACAATGAAAGCAAGTTTGAGATTGTAGTTTCAATTGTAGGTTGAGATTGCTCTTCTAACACGGCCACTCTGTTAGCTACCTCTTTCTTCTCTGCCACCCCAAGGCACCTCAGATGCCTCTATTGATTCCTCACCATATCCACATCATGGAGGTGACTTCTTTGGAGATGAGTCTAATCCATCAACATGGTGACTAACTAATGATAGATGTATGTTAGGTTTTTTTGTAAAAATAAATTAATATCTGTTTTTTCAATTTTGTGGTTTCCAAATTTTTTGCAATTCCTTTCATTTTAAAAAAGGGAATACAGTCAAATTTTAGGAAAAAAAGAGAAAATTTCCATTTTTTTCCAATTCTTTTTGTCGTCAAGTGGTGAAAATTCGTATTTATAAAAATTCCTGTAAACCAAGAGTATTGAACTCCAGTGGATTTGGTGACAACTGTTCCTTATTCGTTTTCATTCTTTGGCATGCACCCTTGCCAAGTGGATCACGATGTGTGCAAGTTGGCAATCGTATCTTATGCCTCCTCCCACCAAGAGAGGGCCCTTTGGTCACTAGTGGCTTATTTCCTTTCAGATTATAGTAAGGGTGTGTTTCCATGATCTCCCACTTATCCATTATTATTTGTACTAACCTCAGACTCAAATAGTTTAGTTGGGGTTTTTGGTTCTTCCGTAAAATGTTGAAACACTGGCTCACTATTCTAGTGGATATTTCAGTATTGTGGTCGGTGCCTTCCCCCACCCCCCAAGTATCTAACCCCCAGATCTGGAGATACCCACCAGACGGACAAATGTCAGTCACCTTACCTCAAACTCATAATACAAGCAGGAGTGGATTCTTTCAAAGTGGGTTGAGAAGTGGTGAGGTGAACATAGTAATCCCTTTTGGTACAACTTGACCAAAATTAATAGAGGTTGAATAATGGGTGAGCTGAGGACATGGAAGCATACCCTAAATCCAGTGGATTTGGTGACAAGTGTCCCTCATGGCAGTCCATTCTTATGTGCGGACAATGGTTCACCCCAACCAGTTGCATCACTGTTTGAGGAAGTTGCCAATCCTATGCAATGCCTCCTCCTACCACCCAGGGGCCCTTGGGCTCCTCCTGGATTGTTTCCCTTCAGATTCTAGAAAGTATGACGGAACTTGGCGGTGGTCCATCATGGACTAGGAGTATTATATTTGGATGACAGTGGGTTCGCCAGGGTACTTGTAGGATACTCCCAACTGTCCCCACAAACTTGGATCCAAAGACGCTTCACGATGTTTCGCACCGTTGCATAAGTCCAAACGTGGAAACTAGCCTAGCAGCAATGGAGTTGGTCCGCTTTATTTCCCCCAAAAGAAAAGAAAAGAAAAGAAGGAGTTGGAAACCAGCCAGCAACCTGCCGCTCTTCTTCTAGAAAGAATCCCTCCATGATTATCGATTATTTTACCTCATACTTGCTTAACATGCTGGAATGAAACCACGTGAGCTCCCCCTTTTACTTCACAAAGCATTCTAGAAACCTGAACTGTACTCCATAAGTGGGCAACAGCAGCCACAGTGAACCAGCACTCATCAGTGCACCATCCACTGGATGCCTGTTATGACTCAGTTGTGGATGATCCTCAACTGAGTTACCACCCAGTTTCATCCTGGTAACCCATTCTGTAAGAAGTAGGTCTAACATATAGACAGGTAGGTAACAAAATAGGGGACTAATAGGTAAGTAGATAGTTTAAACATAGTAGGTAGGGGCCGTTATTTACTATCTACCTGGTTGGTAGGTAGTAAATTTAAAGCAACTGAGCTAACCACCATGGTTACCTAGGGAACTGGAACCCAACAGAAAAATGTTTCCAGATCACATATCATCCATCCTTGATGGTGGACTGGTGGGTGCTGATTCACTGTGGCCGGCAACAGCAACCCCCCCGCCCCCCACCCCCCCAAACTTAACATAAATGCAGTAAATAAGAAATTGATTAATGAATTTCCGCCACTAATTTTATGGAGTGACCATGGACAAAAGAATGTTTTGCAAAGAGATGAATAAATATCCAAATCTAAATACTTTTGGCTAGGTAGTAGATACACGGAAATATGTGTTAAGGCAATTAGAAAATGAGAATATTCACCTTCCAATCTCCTATGTAGAACACCATAACACACCCCAAAAAAAGCCAAGTCATACATCCTTGTTGACGAACCAAACAGACCCAAAACATGGCCAATTCCTATGTCCTTGTTTGGGGACCGAATCACACCCAAAACATGGCCAATTCAGGCGTCCTCATTGATGGAAGAAACAATACTAAAATATGGTCTGTTTATGTATCCTCCATTGAGGGTCAAAACACACCCAAGACATGGTCAATTGGAACAGTCTCATTTGGGGATGAGTAAAGGGGACAATTGAACAAACATGCATCCAATCTCCACTGAGGAAGGCCAGATTGTGGTTTGGCTGTTGTGGAAGGGCGGAACAATTGTTTTCGACTTGTTGTATTGATAAGGCCACTAGATAAACCTGAAACAGTCAGATGGATAAACGTACAGAGTTCACATGACACATAAAATAACTTTATGGGTGTATGTTCATCCTTCTTATTCACCTCTCCTATTCATTAGATAAGGTGCCTCCCAAGTTTGTTTTTTTTTTTTTGCAATGAGCCAATTTGATTGGCCCATCACTCAAAAAAATGAAATATGGACGCTCCCCACAATGGAAGGTTCTATTTTCAGGTACAGAGTTCCTCCCCTTTGGCCCACCTATATAGGTGAAAGGAGGACAACATTTGCAATAAGGGGAAAAAGTGATGTGCTATTGGGAACTCTTGCTTTGCCCTGCCGAAAACAGGGGGGAAAAAAAAAACAGAAGCTTGCGTGGAAAGTCGACTGTCCAATGTCCAAGTGGAAAGTGAACAGTGCACACAGTCCACTCTCCACACCAAACACAACTTGAAACAAAAACCTCCCCCACCCACAAGGAAAAAGGGGGGGGCCCCCACTCCATGACGCGGCTTCTCCTTGGCTGCATGAAATTTCATCAGAACCCTAAAAAACTTTATTTATAAGCACACCACAGATGCAAGAAATGTAACACCCTACCTATTAATTAGATGAGCTGCCTCCCAAGTTCTTTGTTTTTGTTGCAATGAGCCAATTTTATTGGCCCATCATTCACAAAAAAAAGAGCTATGGAGGCTCCCAAAAATAGAAGGTTCTATTTTGAAGTGTAGAGTTCCTCCCCCTTGGCCCACCTACATAGGTGCAAGGACAACATTTGTCAAAGCATATAGGATAAAAGTGAGGTGCTATGGAGAACATGTTGGGGAACACATTGAGAACTTGAGGAACATATTGGAACTCAATGGGAACTTAAAGGGAACATATGGGAACACATTAGAAACTAGGGAAAAATGAAAAAAAATCCTTCCCCCAACAAGCTTAAAAGGAAAAAAAACAAGGCACCTTGATTGCATGCTTGGGCCTTCCCATTGGCTGCATGAAATTTCTCTTCCCAAAAGAGTTCATCAGCATTTTTGGCCTGGGCTAATTTACCACTTGCAAAGAACTCCCTACCTATTAATTAGTTGAGGGGGGTCCCCAAAGTTTGTTTTGTTCTTTTGGAGAAGGAGGCACTTTCAAGAGCCCATCACAATTTTTTTTGAAACTCCCAAAAATTGTGGTGCTTCCCATTGGTCAACTTTGGCTGAAGCATATGGGATAAAAGTGTGATTCTATTGGGAACAATTTGGGGAACACGTTGAGAACCTGATAGGAACTGGATGGGAACCAAAGTTTGGATACATTACAAACAGAAAAAAACAAAAAAAAAAATCCCCTGGCATGGGTGTATATTTGTCATTTCTATGAGAAGGAATCGAATAGAAAGTGACCAACAAAAAGAAAAACCAACCAACCAACCCTCCTCCCCTTGGCCCGTCACCCACACATTTCACAACATCTGATTGCACCGTTGCCAACAATGCGATAAGGATGCCATATGTCCCATCATACTATAGTTGTTGATTTCCCACTTGAAGCGGTACGTCTAGTGGGTCGTGTCAGCAATCTGGCACAGAACGAGATCAGGTTGATCCTGGTTGATATTATTGTACCACTTGAACCTAGTGTATCTGCAGTGTACACGCCTTCCATTTTGGTGGACCCTGCCCCCCACTCACACCTCCCATTTGGCCCTCTATCGATGTTTATTAACATCCAACGTACTGTAAATTAATTCCTTAGCCCCTTTACGTAATTTCTTTTTAATAGCCAAAGTGGCTATCATGCATAGGAAGATGTACAAAAAAGTGATCATCATCCCTGAGAAGACTAGCCAAATCTGGCTATACTCCAAATATGAATTAGAAAATCTTGAATCATCCTTTTTGTATTTTGGCTACAAAACTGAAAACCACATGTAGAAATCTGGCAAATTTTTACTTTTTGTGTTCCCTCAATTGAAAACCTCCAAAATCAATTAATTTTTCTTTTTGACAAAATTTCACACAAAAAGAAAACAAGGCTGGCCCCACCCATGAACATGAAAATTTGGACTGTTTAAAGTGAAAGTCTATTTAAATCACCACCACCACCCGGTCCAATCGTCATGGTCACAAGCAGTAAATTTTCATTTTTTTCATTTTCAACTGGGTGTTGTGAAGCCCACTAGGTACATACCATGTATCTTTACAGAACAAAGTTCAAAAAAGTTACAGGCTATTTAACACTCTCCGTCATCTAAAATAGAGTGTATAACCCATTTCATTGCTTCCAGTGGACGTGCTATAACAACACCATTCTGCAACTTTCAAAACTTCAAACTTCAAGTCCAGCTGCTAGTGCTCCTGTTTTTTTGTGTACAAATCTTCCACACTTGAAACCTGCATCTCTTCAGGGTACTCAATCTGTAGTGTGTAACCCCCCGCCCACCCTTCCTTGAACTCAGGTATTGGATTCAAAGTTTTTTTCGGGAGAAATTAGAGGCAACAGCAGAAGTGGGAATTTTTTTGGGGTTGTAGTGGATTTGGTTCTAAGTACCAGCTTGTGTGGTTTTTTTCTTTGGACTTGGATTTTTGGTTTTTTGGCAACCTTTTTTGTAAGGCATTTTTGGGAAGTAGTTGCAGCTGATGTGCTAGTGGTATAAGTGTCGAGCCTTTTGCAGATGGCTGTGGCTAATTTTTCCCTCACTAGTAATGCATTGGTGTTGCAAAAAAACAGTGGCAGTGCTCTTCATGTGACCGAGCTGCCTAGTGTTGAGGTTTTGTCTCCAGTGAGCTGCAGCTTTGCTCAACGGGGATTTTTACTCGCTCATAGTTTTCCTACATTGGGTGGTGCTCACAACTGCCTTCAATCCACAGCAGCTTGTAGCAGCCCCAATTCGAGGCACCGTAGTAGTGGAAGTTGTAGTTTCGGATCAAGTTTCTTTTGCAAGAACGTCTCTTCTGAAAGTCAGCTTTGTTTCAAGCAGTTGAGAAAATTAGCAACCGCAAGCCGAGCCCCTTGCGTTTGTGCTGCAGGAGGAGCAACAGCGATCAATTCGGAGATCGAAAGCTCGACAAATTTGAGCTTGTATGGTTTGTTGGGAGTGCCGGAGGATGTGGGACTGCCCGAGATTAAGTCGGCTTTCAGGAAAATGGCGTTGAAATACCACCCGGATGTGTGCTCGCCGACGACGCTAGAGGTATCCACGAAGATGTTTCTAGAGGTCCAGCATGCGTACGAGGTGCTGTCGGATCCGGCACTTCGAGCTGATTACGACTACGGGTTGATGCATCCCTCATTCGCGCAGGCCTTCGAGAGGAGTGAGGGAAGGATTCACAGGCGACCGCCGCCGCGGAAGCATGCGGGAAACAACCATAGCCGAGAAGATAATGGCGTGTCAGAGGCGTGGAAACTGCAGTGGGAAGCTCAGCTTACGAGACTGAAGCATAAGAAGAGGGAGCAACGAGAAACGGTAAACCCGTTCAATGCTGAGTCATGGGGTTCTCGGATGCGACGGCAGCCGCGTCCGCAGACAGCAGCTTTCGTCTGAGATCTTTTGTCTTCAAAATCCTCAAACTTCCCACCAAAATGGTACTCTCTGCAAAAACAGATCCTCGATGGACCCCAAGAACTTATGGGAAGGGCTCATTCCCCTCTCCGCGGTGCAGACACCATGCTAAAGACCCTAATAGTCAAGACAGTTACTATGGGGTCCAGGCTTTTTCAAGGTGTGAGAACTGAAAAGGGGGATCAGAGTCTCTCGGATTCAACTAATATTGTGGGCCAAAAGCAAAGCTCTAGGACGTAGCACGAGTTCGAGCCTCTAAGAAGAGCCTGGTCCTCCCTCATCTTCCAAAAACGAGGCGTGCAGTCAACGCAAGAGCGAAGAAGAGGACAAAATTCTCTAAAGCCAGGAGTGTCGAGCATACAATCCACGCAGGACACAATCCATCATCCAGCATCTGTCGATCTTTCTATGAGAGTGAAGAAAGGAAGCTCTCAAGTCTGAGAAAGGCTAGCTAGAGAGAAACTCTGTGTGTGTGTGTGTCTCTCTGTCTCTCTCTCTTTTCCTGGAATTTCCTGAACATGGGACGAGCGTTGAGAAGGAGGTTGTTGAGCAATACTTAGAAGAGTGCGAAAATCCATTTGCTCGCCCGAAATAGAGATTCTCGTGCACATACTTCTTTTTCTTCTGTTTTTTTTGGGGGTTGGAGGGGTTTTGTCAATAGAAATTGCATTTCAAATCATCTTCTGCATCAGCAGAGATACGGAAGGCCACTTCTTAGTTGCTACATCAACTTGAGAGTAAATATGTACATTTGGGTCATTTGTAAGTCATCCAACGTTGATTTTATTCATATTTTTTCCATCATGCCATACAAGTTGATTCACTCTATCTTTTCCCAATCTTGAACTTCTGAGTACGTATGATTTGGACCCTTCTTTCATTTGTTTTCCTCTTACTTTCGTTTTGAGTGTGGTTGACAATTTCTTTCATGGTTGGCTTTTTTCTACTTTTCTTTTCCAATTTTATCAGATGTCTCTCCAAAGAGAAATTCTACATTTGTTTTGAATGTGGTTATCTTTCACTGGTTTTTTCTCTTATTTCATTCTGACTAGTGTGGCATGTGCCATTCGCCCAAGTGTGAACCCATTACAAAATAGGGAAACTCAACATTTGAACATTGTTTTGCACTGTATGTATCAATTTTTTGAACAGCTAAATATGAAAGGAAATCATGCTTGAATTGGATGGTAAGCCTTCAAATGTTACCACATTCTCAACTGATTTTTCCTTTCAAAACCTGGTTTTTTGGAAATTGTTTGAATTTTCAGTGGCAGAAATCACTTAAAAATCAATATGTCCCACATTCTAAATCCAAATCTTACCAAATAAATTCCATTAAATACTGCTCATCAAGATCTTTCCAACAACACCGAAGGCACATTCTAATTCTTCCGAAATTTCCAGCTACGATTTAATTTAATTTTCGGTGAAGAAATCATTCAATATTCAAGACCTTCTACATCGCAAGTCCAAACGCCATGAAACCAAGCCGATGCACCCCTCCTCCAAAGAGACAAAGAAAGTGATTTGAAGCATCCCGGTTTAGTGGATCTCGTCGGGACAAACAAAACAAAACAAACAAACTACCTTGCTTCACAGATAGATTGTGGTTGGCTCTCCTTCATTGTTTTTCTGTTTGCTTTCATTTTGAATGTGGTCACTAATGTGCTTGCTCCTATGTCTTGATTCCACACTCCAAAATTTATTGCCAAACTTTTTTGGATTTCTTCTACTCATGTCTTCAATGAAGTCCCCCAAGTTTTTTCATTCATTGATTTTCCCAAGCTTTCATATGGGCTCTTCATTCCATTTGCTTTTAGCACAGTTTGCTTTTAGTATTATGAGAATTTGCTTTTACTATTGTGTTTGTCACTAGAAATCCATTGCAATTTTAAATTTGGTGAGTGTAACAAGCATACTTTCTTTTTTGTCATGTGCAATCACTCAATTAATGTTAGGGTAGTTAGACCTACCATCAAACACATAGTGAATCAAAGCTTTGTCAATCCACACAATGATTTGGGTCGACCCTAGAGTGTCAAAATGAATCGTAGAGTTGGATTGGCTACACCCATAGCCACAAAAACAATCCAAAACCATCCAAAAACAAGCAAGATATAAGGTCTTGAAGTAAAGGGGGGCTTGTTTTTTTGAAAAACAACTTCCTCACACACTTTGTGATGTTTAAGCATACACTCTCCACTCACCAACCAACTAGTCACCTATTAGATTCTACTTAGCACCTACCTTGTATTTTAACATTTGTTTATGCAAAATCATGTTGTTTCCTTTCAACCTCCATTCATCTATGGTGTATGGTCCAAATTTGTCATTCATCATGGGCTTCAAATCTATGGTCACAAGACTCCAAGCATTTAGGAAAACATAACAACCCAATGGTCATGGGTTATTGCCTTTTTGGTGTTTGTGAAGGGAGGTGGTTGGGTAGTGCAAGGGCCCATTTGTGAATGAAAGCATTCTTGTGCAAAGATTGTAATCTTTGCAAAATTGCATTTCCTTTGTGTGCAAAGCTTGCGCATAACATCTCTTTCATGTTTTAGGTAGGAAATCCTTGGTGGTTGGGATGTTATTTCTTTCCTACAAGCTCTCTCTCTCTTTTTAGCTCCTACCTCCTTCATCATGCCCCTTGCCCATGCTTTTATGCTCTTTTTGCAAGTTGAGAAGCTTCTAGCAAGTGGTGGCAACATGTGAGCTTCTTCAAATGGCACTAATGGCCTTTTCAACAAGAGGATCCCATCTTGTCAATCTTTTTTTCCTATAGCCATAAACCTAATTTTGTCTTTACAATTACAATGCATGTTCCTTCTCTCTTTCTTGCAAGCATTTACATTTTATTTTTCTATTGTAAATTCTTTCTTTTAGAAGTTTTTTCTTTCCTACAAGCCTTTTTTTCAACAATTGTGAACTTTTTGGCTATCCTGATTTTTTTTTCCTTGCAAACTATCTATCTTGTACAAGCTTGTTTTCTTTTACAAGTTGATTTTTCTCATATTTTCATAAGTTTTTTTACTCTTACAAGATTGCATTTCCTACTAGTTTTAACTAGGTGGCCCTATTGTGGGTATACGTTATAGGTGTTGGAGCTTTGAAGTCGATGTGCATCCTAATGTAAAAACCCATCACCCCCCCCTCCCTTTCCTTTCACTCCCAAAGGTTTAATGAACTTAATTGAGCTTGGTAAGAACATGTTTCATTATTGTCAACCTAGTTTTTGCCTTTTGTCTAGCCTCTTTTTGAGTTTGTAATATAAGCCCATTTGAAACTTAATATCCTCATGGTAGATATCCTTGTGGTTGCCTAGTTAGTGATGTTTGAATGTTGTAATGCAATTGATCTTCATATTCCCTCATAGTTCCCATGCTACTACAAAATATGTTATGTATTGCCTTTAAAGGTTCTTTTGAGTTGTGTTTCAATCACAATTTGAAATATATGCCACCTTCGGTCAAAATGCACTTAAAGGAGTCACAAGCATTACTTTACATTAAGATTGCTCATCTTTTTCCCCCAAAATAATTTTTTTGTATAAATGATTTTTTTTGCAACTCATTGAGAAAAATGACTAAAATTTCCCCAAAAAATCAATTTTTTGCTTTAATCATTTTTGAATAAATATGAATTTCTAAAAGCATACATATTCTTTGCAAAATCTATGTTTCATCTTGAAAAATGATGATAATTTGAAATCATACTATAAATTGTTGATTTTAAAAGTTAATTTAATATAATATAAAATATTTTTTTTTCAATACATCATGTATATTATACCCCATTTATATGTGATAAATTATTTTTGAAATTTTGATATTCTAAATTTTCAAATGTACATACTTTGAATTTTCAAAGTTTTAAATTTCCACATTTTTGAAATTATGAATTTCTCTTTAGTGTGTCTAATAGGTTATTATCATCTCATATTTTTTTATCATCAACTTACTTTTATTATATGAGTTCTTTGAAAGTCCTTTGTAAAATTTCCATTTTTAATGATAAAAATTTTCATTTTCAAAAGTCCTTAACTAAACAAAAACCTAAAATTGGATCAAATGGATTTTTAATTTGAGTTTCTTGACATTCATATGTGTTAAAAAAGAACAATGTGCCATGATTACCATGGTTTCAAATGGCCAAAAAAAAAATCTTTAACTTTTTATGACAAAATCTAATGTTTGACACCCTTTTGGCTCATTTGAATGTGTTTTGACCTTGTGCATGCCCTTTTCTCTTTTCTTTCCTTTCATTTGTTGTCCTTGATTTGGTCTATTGCTTCCTTTTCTATGCCAAGTTGTCATAGGATTCCTACATACTCATCAAATGTGATCACATGGTACAATGTGAACTAATGATTTGTTGACTTTGGTTGTTTTTGCAATTAGACATGACAATGTTAACAAGTTTGGAAAGAACAAGTTCTCAATGTTGTTTGCACTATTTTGCAATTCTTGCAATAACTTTGACTGTTTCAGGTCCAAATCAACCAATAGTACATCACCTTCTTCAAGTTCTTTTTTGGTGGTAGTTAGACTCCTTGTCATCTCCACATAATAGTTTTGCATGTGAAGGAAAGTTGTCAATATCTTCTCCATTTGTTGCAACACTTGTTTTTACAATAAATACGAAAGATGTAACAACAAATTTTCCCCCCCATCTAAGACTTCCATTAGCTTTATCATCAAAGTTATAAATTTCTTCATTTATTTTGTTGTTTTTAATTGTTGTATACACTTCACTAAATAATAGTTTGTCATTCATTGCCCTAAATTTTAAAGGTCAAATTCATATAATCTTGAATCCAAATTTGATATTTTTGGGGATAGTGTTTTGTCCCATGTTTTTACCCAAGTAGCTAACTTGATCTTGTTTGGTTCTAAGTATCTATTTTTGATCTTTGCATTATTGCTTCCTTTCTAAATGTTCTTCTGAAAGCCTTAAAACATGACACATATAAAGGTTGTAGTGTGTGTGATGTATGGCTTGGGAATTGGACCATATCTAATCCAAATGCATGTGCTTGTTCTATTACTTTTTAAATCGCATAAGATCCATGCCCATTTAGGATTAAAAAATGTAATTTGTTTGAGAAATCCCACTTTGTACAAATGTTTTTGAGAAACCCAAGAATTTTTTGAATAGAAATGTTGTCATCAAAGTTTTTTTTTGCATTGTCATACAAGTCATTTGTTTGCATTCTCTGATGTAATCATCTCATAATCTCTCATTTTTTAAGATGTAAATATTAGTAGAACTTCACCTATTGTGTTAATTGTACAATTCATATAGTTAACCATTCCTTAGATTTGCGGATGACAATGTAAACCAAAACATGTTGATTGTCTGCATGTTTGAATTCTTATCTTGTTGAAATTCCAAGTATGATTTGGTATAAAATTGTGTTGATTATATAATGTTTATAAGTTTTGATAAAAAAAACTATAATATTAACTAGTCAGACCTTAGGCTTTGGAAATTTTTAAGCCCTTTGCAAGATGTATGCACAATTCTAAATGCTTGTAGTTAAATTAATACCACCAAGAATTCCCAAGTAGACCATTTCAAAATGGTGTGAGTTTGCTTTGAGTGAGTTTTCCCACCTTGAACTTGAGTTGCTACAATGATATAGATAGTTTAGGTTTTTACATGTTTAAAGTTTAAACAATAATAACATATTCTTTCATTACAACACTTGGTGGGCCAACTTTCTTGCACTTGGTCTTGCCATTTAGATGGTCAAGCAATGATGACAATGGTATGTTCAAGTGTTTTATGACCTTCCTCATAGAAATCTCCCCTTTTTCCATTTCATGGCCTCTTTTAGTTGTTCATTTGTGCATTTGCCTCTAGGGCATGTAGTAGGTTCATGTTGTGCTTTATTTCTTTATTTTTGTATTATGGTTGGTGCAAGGGAAGGGGGGACACGAGGTTTGTGTGCTTGAGGCCTATAACCTTTGTCCTTAGACCAAAAATACATGAAGTTAGTTAAGTTAGGAAATGTTTGAATAACATGCTTTTGTGTCACCCATGTATCAATGAGATGAAAGAAATTTGCAAATTTTTTCGATTCCAAATGTTAATTTGTTGTTGTTGTGCAAATAATGGGTGTAAATCTCAAGTTATGAGAGGTTGGAGCATGCTAAAATTTGCAACAACCAATGCTCCATGCATTGTTTTTTGCTTGTGTGACTACATGTTTGGTTACCCAACGTTAGTATAAAAACTTAACATATTTCTCCTTGTAAAAATTATTTACTATTTCAATTCTACATTCATCAAACCTCTCCTCTATTTTAACTTGTCTGCTAGTCTCTTTTGTTGTTACTCTTGAATTCTCAATTTTATCTCTTTTGTTGGATTCTCTTGTTGTTGCTCGTAACAACTATTTCTTGAATTTTTCATTCATCACACTTTGCTTCTATTTTCAAATTTACATTAGTTTTTGCTCTCAACCCTCTTACATCAAGTACTAGAATCTCTAAGAAATTATGGAGCTACTCTAGCATAGATGTTAGTAAGGTGGACATGCTTCTTCATAGTTGTGAGGAGTGAATGATTGAATCAAACATGACTTATCAAATATTTGGATGTCTTGTTTAGATTGTCATGTTCTTGTTTTGGTAGGAAAATTTGCAAGTAGGTTCAAAAAAAAATTGGTGCTCTTTAAGTTCATAAATTTTTCATTGTAGTATCCCAAGCTTACATGTCTTTTGATTCTTTGTTTGGATTCTTGCAAAGAACATAAATGTTCTTTGCATCCCATAGACTAATATTGCAAGTTGGTTAAGGTTTAAGCCATTTATGGTGACATTTGTACCCCTTTGAGTGTAATAGATCACCTCCCATCCCTAGATAATTCAAATGGCATTATGAGATCTATTAATTTGTCCATATCACACCTTTAACCAATCATTTAAAGTTCCATGCATACATATTTTTGCATATCTATGTCATTATGTGTGCATTTTTATTAAGACAATTATATGCCCATTGCCAAATAATGGCCTCACATAATGAGTTTGCAAATTTGTCTTAGATGACACTCTTCGACATAGACTTAAAATCCCATGAATTGGGATATGTTCAAATTTGTGAACATGTGGAACTCTACCCTTAACACAACAATCTTTTTAGTATGACTAAACACCTTATTTGAATGAATATTACATCTCACATCCATGATCTAACACATTTGCAAGGCGCAAACATGTTGAAGTAAGCCAATTTATGATCCTTGTTTTTTGGAGTGAAAATAAGAATAAAGTAAATCTTAATATATAGAATTTTGAAAATGTAAATAATTGTACATGGGTGTCTAAAATTTGGTTTCAACTAGATGAAAGTAGGATATAATTACATTTTTGATAACTTCAAGTTGATGGCACTTTTAAATGTTTTAATTACTTTAAACTTTTACATTGTAAATGCCATATTTTGCCAAACTTTTAACTTAAAAATAAGTTCTAGCGTAGCTTTAATTGATATTTCTTCTCACACCATCAAGGTGAGGTTTAGGGTTCAGGGTTCCCATGTTTTGTTTAATGATAGTCTACCCATTATCTTGTGTGATCCAACTTTCAAAGATCTATCCAAGAAAATTCCTAAGTAGAGGAAATTGTATGAAGGAACAAAAAGTTTCAAGATGCTTACTTGATTGTTATGGGCCAAATCTATGATTGATGACAAAGGTTTAGTGCACCAAGTTTGATGTAAGGTTTTGCACCTTTGTGGAATGGAAAGAGAAGCTTGTAATTCCAAAGTTAGATAACTTGTTTAAACATGTTGGTTGTTGAAAATGCAAAGTATCCATGCTTAGTGTTGTGGTTCTTACTATTACAAGAAGGATTTGATGCATGCTAAGAATGAATGTGCATACACTACTCATGACCACCCCTCCATCTTAATTCAATATATCTAGTTACTATCCCCATTGACCAAAAACAAAACTACATGGAATTTCTTATTTTCTATCATCTTTTTGCCCAAAGATGTCCCATGATTAATTACGAAAGCTTGAAACCCTTGTTTTAATTATTGAAAGTGAAAAGTTTTTCCAAAAACCACTAGTTTGATTCATCAAGTTGGGGAATGGCAAGGTCATGCATTCTATGTTGTTGGAGGCTACATAAGCCATATTTATAGTTGATACCTTAGTTGTTGCAAACAATTTGCATTGTGCACATGATAACACATGATTTTATGCAACATTGTTGTGCATATTGAAGTCAATGTGTGTTCCATTGCCATATATAACCCTTTTAAGTTTTTATTACTTAGCCTATGTTGCATTATCATAAACCTAAAGGGAGGCTTTAATGTTGGAAAAACTTAATTGTTTTCCTACATAATCATTTTTTTTCATTTTATGAATATGTGTTGTTGATTTCCCTTATAGTTGTTTAGATGATCAATCCATACACTTGAAAAAAAATTAGGAATAAGATCTAGAGATAAATGCTTTAAAAAGTGAAAGGAAAAAAAAACAAATGTCACCAAAATGAAGGGTAATAAACTAATTGCAACACTCCTTCCATATCCATTACAAAATGACCAGCATTATGATGACATCATGTTTATATTTTCAACTTCATAGACCAACATATATTTTAGCCAAGTTGAATGCAAGTTATAATAAAAACCCAATTTCTATTTTAATTTATGGACTTAGTGTGGATCAAATCCCTCTAAATTCTCTCATGAACTATTCATGTGGTCTTTTGTGGGCATCATAAACACATAATTAAACATGCTCAACCTAAAAATATTCCCATACTATCCCATTAGTTGTTTTAATGGATATCCCAACACTTTTGTCTTTAGAAACTAAAGGCCTTCACAAGTGGTTAAACTCCAAATAATTACAACAAATAACCCATGAAGTCCATATAACAATTTTCAGCTGGAGCTCCTATAAATACAAATATTCACCCCCAACCCTAGTAGAATGCCCAACAACCCATACAATCTTCAAAAGATGAACTTATTCCCAAGTGGGCACAATCACTCTTGAGATTATGATGCCTCTACAGACCAACTTTGTAATCCCTTATGATTTTTAACGTTTCCACACCTCATCCCTTTTCTATGTCTACATGAATTTCCTTGATCTTCTACCATCAAATTCAATGCAACAAAAATCTTGAAAAAGTTGTCAGAAAACTAAGAACATAATATGGAACATTCATCTCCAAAAATTCTTTAAAAACACACAACTTCTATCTTCTAAACACACACACACAAACCTACACCCAAAACATCCCCCCTTAATCAAAGTTAACTTCGATATTTATTTTGCAACTGCCTCTTCATTGCTAAACCTTCCACCACAAATTCCCCTTAGCAATCAAGTCTCTCCTCACCAACACTTCATTGATTAACACAAAAACAACCTACAGTCACCACCTTCAGCCGTCACTAATGTCTAGCGAATACCTCAAAATCTTGTCGTCTAGATTTTATCATGAAAGTTCTTCACATAATTCACAACCATTTGAAAAAATTCATACTTTTGCAAGTATTAAATCGTTAGAAACTCATTTGCAAGCAAAAATAAATAAAATCACATAAATAATTAAAATATGTTGATATTTCCAATTCCTTTCAGACTAATGCGTAAACTACTAGTTGTTTTTGCACTTTCTCCTTTTTTCATTAGTAGCAACAAATCCATCCAATTAAGTCTTTATCCAAAAAGTTGCCCCATTCACACATGGCCTAATTTCATGTCACACAAGAACTAGATTGAATAATATCATTATCTAAATTCCAAATATGTGTTTATGAAAATCACATGTAGCATTAGCTCGTGATAGAAGGTTTAAAAGACCTACTTCATGCATGTCTAATGGAGAGGAAGAAAAAATAATGTTCAATCTTGTAGGGAACTTTTTCAATTTCATGGAATCTCATGTTCAAAAAAATATGAACACAAAGGCACAAAAGTTGCAATACATCTTGGGGTTATTGTGCAAGGAATAGGGTTTTCTTATTGATTTGAATGTCCATTGCTAAGGAATATCATAGCATTTGAAAGGTAAGAGGGGACCATTAAGTGTTATTATTGTGTTCATAGCACTATTGAACATTGAACATTGTGAGAGGGCCTTTGAAAGTGTTGTGTTCAATAGATATGGCACATTTGATAATATTGGATCTTCTATTAGGTTTTGGAAAAACTTCTTTGTATTTTGAATGTGTTTATTTCCCATGAGCTAGTGCTTTTATTTCCTAGTTTTATGATGTAATCAAGGTGCAAATCATATATAAGAGAATTATTTTTGGCACTTATGAGATAATTGTTTTGGGTTCCTCGATTAAATGCAAATATATATATATATATATATATATATATATATATATATATATATTTTTATTTTCATTTTTTTTTTTTTTTTATGAGTGTAGGTTTTTTAAGAGATATATATATTTTTTTTGTTATTCTCTTTTTTTATATAAAATAG